>Ga0208904_1000202_pt1 | contig 51614 bp, 50 predicted proteins | sample AntAceMetag02UKB_FD_184774 | JGI IMG/M metagenome (GOLD analysis project Ga0208904, IMG submission 184774) | Saline lake microbial communities from Ace Lake, Antarctica - Antarctic Ace Lake Metagenome 02UKB (SPAdes) (version 2) | ecosystem: Environmental > Aquatic > Non-marine Saline and...
ATTTTGAGTGTTACTATGTTCGAGAAAACCCCCATTTTACAGGTGTTTGCGGCGCTTGACTACAAAGAAGAAATGGGTGATTCTCATAACCAATTGTTGTTATTTGACTTATAACGAGACACTAGTGTAAAGGTATTTCAAATTTTAAATTGAATCTTTCCTTTTCCGGTGACGAATGGAATGCAGGTATAGTTGAAGCTAACGGCATTTTTGATCTTACTTTACATAAGACTATGGAGTTTGAGGTGTATCTGCCCGAGAACGCGCCTAAGAAGGGTCTTATGGTGCGTGTAGCTATTGTTTCAGGTGATGATTATAAATGGTTTGAGATGGGTGTGCCGGTTGAGATAAAAGCGGGGAAACGTACTACGGTTCGCGCGAATTTTAAGAACGGGAACTATGAATGGAAATCTGCGAAAAGTATGAGACGGATGTCTGATCGAATCAAATCTGACATTAAAAAGATAGCCATAAGGGTTGAATCTAATTATGCTCGGTATAAAGGTCCTGTATATGTAGACAATATTCGGTTTGTTAAGTAGAAGAGAAGAGCATAGATCCTACCGTGATAATACCAAATAGCTGTCCCTAAAATAATCAAAACTGTAACCCGTAGGGGTAAGTCTTTCATCTCAAACAGTCCTCGGCCTTCGGCCTGTGGAACTCGCTGCAAGACTCACCCCTATGGGTTACAAGTCTATTTCACGGGGCGGGACAGCCCGACAATACCAAATTCGATAATACTCATCAAATATATTCCTGGAGAGAAGGCCTTGGAAGCCTGTGGTCTGTAGTCTGCTTGCAAATTAGGGGGTTGAAGGTATAATATTTGCATGAAACATATCGTTCATGAAGAACATAAATTAGGTTTTTTCGAAAAGTATCTTACCTTATGGGTAATTGTATGTATTGGAACGGGTATTTTACTTGGCAGAACATTCCCTCAAGTCGCGGTAACTCTGGATAAACTCTCTTTCTATCAAGTCTCTATTCCTATAGCGATATGTCTTTTCTTTATGATGTATCCTATCATGGTGAAGATCGATTTCGCAGAAGTCATTAAAGCGGGGAAGACTCCGAAACCGGTTATGCTGACTTTATTCGTAAATTGGTTCATAAAACCGTTCACGATGCTTGGAATAGCCACCTTGTTTTTAGGCGTATTGTTCAAAGGATGGTTACCCGGTACTGAACTGCTCAAGGACGGGTCGCAGGTTGAGCTATATAGGTCATATATTTCCGGATGTATATTGCTCGGTATTGCGCCCTGTACGGCTATGGTACTTGTCTGGGGACATTTATCTAAAGGGAATGATGGACATACCCTGGTAATGGTAGCCATTAATTCACTTACCATGCTATTTCTTTATGCGCCGTTGGGGAGCTGGCTTCTAGGCGTGAATAAAATGCCGATGCCCTGGCAAACGATCGTTCTATCCGTTATTGTTTATGTCGGCCTTCCGTTACTTTTAGGATACAATTCAAGAAAATATATTATCAGAAAAAGGGGAATGAAATGGTTTGAAGAGCGGTTCCTACACTATTTGACCCCGGTATCTATCGGTGCGTTGCTTGTTACACTTATACTTCTTTTTTCGTTTAAAGGTGACCTGATCGTTAAACAGCCGCAGGTGATATTTCTTATCGCTATCCCGCTATTCATACAGACTTGTCTGATATTTTTTGTCGCGTACTTTATGGCTAAATTGCTGAAATTACCCTACCGGGACGCGGCACCTTCGGCTTTGATAGGCGCAAGTAATCATTTTGAGGTTGCTATCGCTACATCCGCGATGTTGTTCGGGTTATCTTCGGGAGCGTCACTTGCTACGGTGGTAGGGGTATTGATCGAAGTACCGGTGATGTTGATGCTTGTAAAGGTTTGTCTTAGAACAAAAGGATGGTTTAAACCATAGGGGATCAATGAATAAGAAAAAAGTGTTGGTTATCGATGATGAGCTGATTGAGTGTATTGCAAATAATATTGCATGATTGTGGAGAAATAGAAGGGATTTTGTAAGATTGGCCTACACAAAGGAGGAGAAATGGGGAACATTAAGGAAATCACGGCGAATGAACTGAACACAAAGGCTTTCATCGAGGAAAAAGCTCAGAAAATATCTGATCTGGTCGGTGACGGGCTGGCGATCAACGCCCTCTCGGGCGGAGTTGACTCTTCCGCAGTCACCATGCTGGGGCATAAAGCTTTGGGAGGCAGGCTTAAAACATACTTTATTGATAATGGAATAATGAGAGAAGGCGAACCCCTGAAGATCGCGTCGATATTCAAGGACCTGGGCGTTCATGTAGAGATTCTTGACGCCAGGAAGGAATTCTTTGACGCGTTAAAAGGCATAACCGATCCTGAAGAAAAAAGAGAAGCGATCACGCAGACTTTCTATAAAGACGTCTTCGGCAAGCTTGTGAAGGACACTGGTGCAAAGTATCTCCTGCAGGGCACGATCCTGACCGATGTCGACGAGACAATTGCCGGGATAAAAAGACAACACAATGTCTTTGAGCAGCTGGGTATCGATCCCCAAGAGGCCTTTGGATACCAAATTATCGAGCCCCTGATCCAGCTCCGTAAAGACGGGGTGAGAAAGCTCGCTGAGGCCGTGGGGTTGCCGGAAGAGATCTATAACCGTCCTCCTTTCCCCGGTCCGGCATTATCGGCACGGGTGATCGGCGATGTGACAGAGGAAAAAATAGATATCGTCAGGACCGCGACTTCTATCGTCGAGAAGGAACTGGCATCATCAGGCGCTTTTCAATACATGGCGATCCTGCACGAGGATCGGGTTACGGGTATGCGCGACGGAAAGCGCGATTTTGGCACGCAGATCGAAATAAGATGCTGGGATAGTATTGACGCAAGGAAAGCAACTCCCACACGACTGCCTCATGATACTCTCTGCAAAATGGCGGACGAGATAGTTAATACAGTTCCCGGTGTGGTAAGCGTTACTTATAACATCGCTTGCAAACCGCCGTCATGTATGGAGGCGATCTGAGTTTGGGTGGATTAAATATGAGGGCAGCAAGAGCCTTAGTTAAAGGCGCTGTCCCTAAAAACTAAAGAACTGTCAATAGTACATAGTCTATATTTATAGTCTACTTGTATTTTATGAGGCCAGGGGTATAATGTTTTCATGAAAAACCTAATTAAAACTACAATTTTGATCCTAATTTTTGCCCTAATTTCCTTTAATGCAAAAGCGGAACAACCTATTAGTGCAGACCTTCAAAATCGTCTCGAACAAGCGGTTAAAATGAATCTTACGGAATGTCAGGGAATAAGGGATATTCCCGGTGCTGCCGCAGGTGTATGGATCCCGGGTAGAGGAACCTGGGCAAAAGCGTTCGGCAAAGCAGATCTTGCAAAAACCCGGGATATGCATCTCGATGATAAGTTCCGAATAGGCAGTAATACCAAAACTTTTGTCGTCACGGTCCTGCTTCAGCTTGTCGATGAAGGAAAGCTCAGCCTGGACGATACATTGACGAAGTTCAATCTGGGTTTTGATATACCTGACGGAGATAAAATAACACTGCGCCAGCTGTGCAACATGACCAGCGGAATACCCGAATTCAGTCAAAATAATGATCTCTGTGAGGAATTTTATGTGAAAAACCCGCTTAAAAAATGGCTACCGCGTGATGTCGTAAATGCTGCTTTAATCTTCCCGCCCACGTTCAAACCCGGCGGGGGATGGTATTATTCTAATACTGGCTATATATTGCTTGGAATGGTAATAGAAAAAGTCTCGGGGGATACAATTGGGGATCAGATCCGGAAAAGGATAATTGAACCGATTGGGCTTACTAATACAAGTTTTCCGGAAAATACTCCCGATATGCCCAGCCCGTATGCTCATGGCTATGAACTTGACGATAATAAAAAGTGGAAGGACGTTACAATTTATTCACCGTCGCTTCTTTGGTCAGCGGGATGTATGATATCCAATATGCAGGATATGAAGAGGTGGGTAAAGGCATATGTTACCGGAACCACAAACAGTGAGGCTTCACAAAAAGAGCGTTTAACCTGGGTGGATACACCTAAGGGAAAGGATCTTAAGTTTGGCCTTGGTATAGGCAATACAAACGGTTGGCTGGGTTATACGGGCGGGACCCGCGGATATAATACAGCTGCTTATTATCTGCCTCAAAAAGACGCCACTGTTATTGTTTTTGTTAACTCTACAGATTACGAAGAAAATGGTGTTAGTCTCGCTAATAAGATTGTGCGCGATATCACCAAGATCCTTTTCCCGAATAAGTTAGCGTGGGAAGAAGCTCCAAAGTAAGAAATATGCCAGATGTATATTACATATCAAATGCACCAAGCTTTGGGACCAAAGTATTGGGCTTTTTAAAAGCACTAGTCAGGCCAGCATTTTTAGTTTTTGATGCCTTAAAATTTTTAGGAAGCAAATAGAAGAACTGTAAATTTGGATGTACAAAGAGTTCTGTAAAAGGTGAAAAATGCAGATGAAAACAATAACCCTACTTATAATTTCTCTTATGTTTTTCTCTTTCTCCAATGCATTTGGAGATAGTACGAGAGCGCGGGAGACGTATCAGTACCACAACAGGCAAATTGCGCAAAATATAGAACTGAACCGCTTGGAACAGACCGTAAGAGGAGCAAGAAAACGCCGCCTAAGACAGCAAACGGAACAGCAGCGTAGGAGGCAAACTGAGCATCATCGCCGACAGAGACAAGCCGCCCAGATGGCTGAACAGCGCCGTCAAAGACAAGACGCGCAAAGAAATAGACAGCGCCGATAAAACACCCGGAATTGTTTTGTAAGGTTAGGTGGTATAATGAGTTGTATACCGTCTGGGACATGATTGTTTCCCATTTTGGGTATTACCCATTTGACTATAAATGGGTAATATGATATACTTTAAGCGTAAAGAAGGGGGACAAAATGAAAGGAAAAAGTCTACATATATCAGATGATTTTTCGGAAATTACGACCAAAACAATTGACGAGAGAAATCGTATTTCCCTGGGCGGGGTAATAGTCAAACTTATCAAGCGTGTTAAAATTTATCAAAATTCCGCCGGAGAACTTCTCCTTAGGCCGTTGGTAGAAATTCCTGCATCAGAAGCCTGGCTATACAATAACAAAAAGGCTTTAACTGCTGTTAAAAAGGGCTTAAAGGAAGCCTCTGAAGGGAAAGTTTCAAAGTTGAAAATATCGTAATCTACTAAAGGGGAAATTTTGTTTGAGATATTGATCTCTGATTCCGCAAATGTTGAACTAAAGACCCCTAGGGAGAATATAAGTCTTAAAAAACGGTATAACGCCATAAATAAGACCATTAAGTATTTATCAAACCCCCGCCATCCCGGACTCCAAACACATGAATTTACCAGCCTTAAAGGACCCCGAGGAGAGAAAGTCTTTGAGGCTTATGCGGAGCAAAACACACCTGCCGCATACCGTGTTTTTTGGTATTACGGACCTGAGCGGAAACAGATCACAATCATTGCTATAACTTCACATCCTTAGATTGTATTCAAGATGCTTAGGGACGTTTCACTGCGCTTTGCTTGTGGAACCTGTAAGTGCATCTAAAGAAGTGTAACACGGTTTCCCTAAATTCATTTGATATTATTACGGGGCTCCTGCAAGTGTAGTGTTAGGGTGTAATACGGTGTCCTAAAATAATCCCAGACTTGTCATAGAATTGAAGCTAGACCTGTCCCTGTGGTGGGGACGCTTTTCCTAATCCCGATGAAACCCTATTCTCCGTTTTTTCTTCGGTGGAGGAGGGGAGATAAGCTGTTTTATGGCAGTGAAAACCACTTTAAATTGAGCATCATATTTCTTCTCGATGGACTCAATTTTTCGCTTTAATCCTTCGCAGGTTATAACCATTCTTCTCAAGGTTACAAATGCACGCATTATCTGAATGTTTACGTTTATAGCCTGTTTGCTATTGAGAACACTTGAAATCATGGCAATGCCCTGTTCAGTGAAAGCATATGGTAAATATCGACTACCACCCCAACTTGAGGTGCCAATTTGGCACCTCAAGATTGCAACTTCTTTATTTGAAAGCTGGAACATGAAGTCAGCAGGAAATCTATCAATATTACGACGTACTTGACGCGTTAGTTGTTTAGTGGGAACACCGTACAGCTCTGCCAGATCCTTATCCATCATCACGCTTTTTCCCCGCAGCTGAATTATTTTACTTGAAATTTGATTGGTGGATTTTAGTGCTTTTTTCATTTTTCCTTTTCTTCTAAAGGTTAAACAACCTCCATACAATATAGACACATTTTTCGGCATTTTTCTCCTATTTATTTTCAAAATTCCCATTTGGTCCTTAAAACTCTTTCCAATATGGTTCCTGAGGCGTATAATATCTGTATGAAACATCACCACAAAACACTCATATTTACTCTCATTTTCGCCTTGATTCTGCCTTTGGGGGCGTTTTCTCAGGATGCGCAAGGGTTTTATCCTGCTCGCGTAAAAGACGTCTCTGACAGGGTTTATGAAAAGGCCACTTATACGCTGCTTGATGAGGCTCGTGAGTCTATTGCTGTGTCTATGTATATTGTGAATCCGGAAAAGGGGAATTCTGTTAGTCTTCTTATGGAGGATCTTGTTGAGGCTTTGGAGCGGGGGGTGACGGTTGATCTTTACCTCAATACGAAGTATAGGACCGATAAACCGGAAGATCTTTTTAGCAGTGAGCCTTTTCTTAGGCTTATTGAGGCCGGAGCTAACCTTTATCCTATAGATTCAAACCGTCTGCATCACGATAAACTTATAATAGTCGACGAACGATATATAATTGAAGGTAGTCATAACTGGTCGATCTCCGCGTTAAAAGCAAATTCAGAATCATCGTCTCTTATAGATTCTCCTGAACTTGCTAAGATTAAACTCGCGCGGTTAAAAGAACTGCCGTTAGAATCTGTTAAGCAAGCTCGATTGGAGCGTATTAGAAATTTTCAGGAAATGGCCGCACTCCCGGACGGTAGCACTATAGACCTAAGTAAAGACCTCCTGGAAAACAAAAAATATTTCCCCGCAATGGTAAAAAACCGTTCTAACCGTGCGTTTAATATTTATTTCATTCTCCTGGCCAAAAACGCCGCCCAATTGTCATTGCGAGAAGCCGAAGGCGACGCGGCAAGCTCAATGCCTATCATCCTCAATGACCTGGCCGACGATTTGAATATCCCATCCGACTGGCCTCAAACAGACAGACGCCGGCAAGTGATCAAAGCCATGAATAAATTACAAGATAGATACAAGCTAATAGAGGTAGACTTCAATCACGGTAAAGAAGCAGAAGTAACCTTAAAAGCAATCCCAGGTGACACTTTCCCCGTAGATATTGCATTATTCCGATCAGATTATCTAAATTCGACAGATATGTCCCCAAAATTCATAGACCTGGTAGATGCGCTCCTTAAGGAAGAAGGAACTGTCCTAATGGATCATACGAAGACGGAGATGTCGAAGAGATTTCATGTTTGGCGGGGGACGATTAGAAAAGAAAAGTAGGGGTCAATCTAGACCTTTTAACCATTAAACTCTTTCTGCCTTAGAAAGAAACAGCCAGCTTCAAACCCCATTCAGTAGAAGTATTTTTAGGCTCATACCCATAACCCACAGCTATACCCGCATACGTGACGGTATCTGAGTCTGATTTTTCTATATTCCAGTAGCGAACATAGGGTTCAAGTACTATGTAGAGGTTCTCGGTTTTCATTAATATAGGGAGAGAACTGCGAATACCGTATCCTTCTCGTTGTCTGTTTTCTATGTCGTTATAGTTTGAGTTTGCTGAGCTTAGGTAACTTTTCTGCATACCCCACATAAACACGTCATATTCGAAAATAAAACTTACTGTAAGGTCATTTGTCGGCGGCATGGATAGTTCTATACCTAGAGGGGTGTAGAGGTAGTTGGATTCTCTGTTATATCCTAAGGCGCCTGTTGAGGTCGTCATTCCGGAACTATCGTCGTTCAGGTATCTGTACCCGAATCCTGTGTACGGTGTGATGTATATCGTATCCAGAAAGGGGAAATCATAGCCTGAAAGCATACGGAGTTCTATCATGGTATCTTTTAGGTTATCCATCGAACCTGTGGATGTGGAAGTATAATCTATTTGACCATAAGCGTATTTTCCTTCAAGTTTTAACATCATATCTTCACGCCACGTATAAGATCCGCATATGCCATACATAAAACCTTTGTCTTTCATTAATCCCGGTTCCTCATAAGTTATATGGGATAATTCGGTCCCGATCTCAAGACCGGTTTTTAAAACTTCCCTCGACAGTTTTCCCGCGGGAGCTACTTCGATCGCGTCATTTGCAAAAGATACTTGAGGGAGGTAAATAGTAAAAAATAACAGGATGGTTAGAACGGATATGATCTTATTTGTTTTCATTGAATTCCCTTCTTAATATTTGATGAGATCAGGATAAAATAAAGCTGCTTGTTACGAAAAATATTATACAGAAACACACGCAATATTAAAAGATAAATAAAAGATACCGGTCTTTATGGACTCTCAAATTAGCCTGTTAAGAAAACAATATTCGCTATCTTTCTATTAGACTAACAATACCATTATTGATATAATAGGCCTACAGAATTACACTACATAAGGTCTTGGGAAGGGCGGGGAGAACTCAGAATCCATGAATAGATATAAAGACAAGCGCATAAAATTGATAAGGACTATAGCGGTGGCCTTAGTGTGCCTTTTTTCTGTGAACATGGCGTCATGGTCACTGCCTCAACAGGTCACGCTTCCCGAAAAGGCCTGTCTTCAGGTTCCGTCTATTTTTAGCTCTATGTTCGAAGAAATGGGGGAGGAACTCTCAAGCAATCTTAGAATAGAAGTAGCTATAATTTTAGCGATTATCCAGAGGCTCGAAAACACTCCGTTTCATGATATAAATGCCGACATAGATAAATGGTATAGCACTTTAAATGGTCGAGAACGTTTGACAGATATTCTTCCTACTGAGTCATACAAAGAAAAAGATATGACCGTAGTCAATTTGAGTATCTTAAGAGGACCTTACAAGGGCAGAAAAGTAAAAGTCATATCTTCCTGCAAGAACCTGGCCGATATACAAGCGGACGAATCCAAAATAAGAATAGGGTTCGTTGAGGATGAAGGCGAGTCCAGAAATAAAGCGTACACAAAAACGGTACCGATGGAAATAGGGAAAGCTCGTCAGAGTTCTACAGCGGAGATTATTTTCACCGGCGGGATGGAGGACAGAGCACAAAGAGAAAAATTAATAGAAGAGGTCATCCGCGCGTACGAGAAAAATACTCCGGATTATATAGTCGATTATGCCGACGGAATAGACAGGTCAAAAGACGAGATGATCATTATACGGGAACTTAACGGAGCTGTACTGGGGTTTATTTCTTACGGGGAGACCGAAGAAGGTCAGTACATGAGCTATTTTCAATATGTGTTTCGTCTGGCTCGGGGCAGAAACATAGGTAGGAATCTGATCGGGGAATTGGTAAAAGAACTTTCTAAGGATGCTTTGCTGAAAAAAGGACAGAGTTTTTTGACGACAACACCCTTAACTTATGACGGAGAGAATCTATGGACTACACTTTTTGGCGAATCCGTCATCAAGAAGGAGAGAAGACCCGGAAGAGGGGAAGTTATCAGAAGAGGCTACGTGGATCTCGGAGAAAAGCACTCCCTCAACGTAGAGCCCCTGCTGGCTAAGCAACCCATATTGAATGATAGCTTTATAGCTACGATAGACGGACCTTCAGGGACAGGAAAATCTACCGCGTCATCTGAATCAGCCAAAAGATTGGGTGCAGTTCACTTCTCATACGGCAAGATATATCGTCTGATAACATGGTTCGCCATGAAAAACGAAATAGCGCTGAATAATAAGATTGATCCTGAGACTGTTGACCGTTTGTGTTCAATGGCAAAAGAGATAGAGATGACAAGTTTTGAAGCAATGGAGAAAAACGGATTTACACAATATCTGTATTCGGGAGAGGATATAACCGATTTATTTTATTCTGAAAGCATAAGCAGTAATGTGTCATTTGTCTCCGCCATACCGGAGATACGCAGAATAGCCGCGAGAAAAGTTCGGGACATGATAAATAACTTAAGAAAAACCGGGGTATCTTTCATTCTGGAAGGCCGGGTGACCGGTGTTGAGATAGCACCTTACGCGGATATAAAAATATACCTTAACGCTGACCTAAACGAAAGAGCCGAAAGAAGAGCGCGTCAGATGATAAAAAAGGACGGATTTGAAGAGACCTGCCGTCAGGAATTCGGATTATCTGAAGACGAATGCAGATTGCTCATGGAAGATAGCGAAGAAGAGGCCCTCTTCAAAAAACTGGTTCAAAAAGTCGCAGAGAGCATCACTGAAAGGGATACTCTGGATACAAGAAGAGAACACATGCCTGCTATCGAACCGAAGAACGCCGTGATTGTGAATAGTACCGGTGAGACCCTTGAAACTACCGTCTTAAACATTGTCAACTTGATCGAAGTTGCCCGCATCCGAGGGCTGGTTGAACGGAACATAACTCTGGATGAAGACGCTGTTAAACGTTTACACGTGTTTTACGATAAGTATGTTTCTCTGGTCAAAGAACTGTTTGATTATAAGGGTATCTGGTTTCGTGACGATGAATATATCAACACGTGTTTAGCTCCTGAAAAGATAGCGGATATGTTTTATCTTTCGGAAGTCTATCAGTTTGACGTTTTTGAACTTTTAGGTAAAAACGGGCGAACGCGGTGGGTAAAAGATGAGGGACATAAAAAGACAGAATACGAGTTTACTTTGAACGCGGAAAAGACCGTATCGATGCTTATTCCTACTCAGGAAGGTCTGGAACCGGAAGAGATCGCAAAAGCGAAGAGAAATTCTTACGGAGTGAAAGATCGCGAAAAATACAAAGGCAGGAATATAGGACATTTTACTATAAAAACTCAATTTTTAACTTTATGGGCAAAGGAGAAAACGAAAAAAGAGGATATAGGGATAGCCCTTAATATCGGTCAAAACAAACTCATCAAACTCTATAAAAACTGGGGAGCAAAGACGTATATGGATATTGACGGAGATATGCGTGCCGCTTTTGATCTTTACGGAGGACTTGATGCGTCGATACTCACGGCGGAGCAGGCCGAGAAAATGAAAACTCTTGATTCACGGATATGGCACAGGTGGAGTCAGCGGAGCATAGACAGATACTTGAGCATGGTTAACAATATAGAACCCTCGCTTTTAGAGAAAGCGCATACCGCCTTTTCAGAAGAGCAGAAGCGCGCTACGACGGATGACTTAAACTACATAACCCCCGGGACGGTCGCAAATTTTATACTGCTTAAAACAAATTTTAAGAAGGATGGACATCCGGCACAAAAGAAGCAAAAAGGTTTTTATCCGATCAAGGCGGAAGATTCATTGTGTATCCTCAGAGATGAAGTCGAGCAGGAGGTCGCTAAAGCAGTAAAAGAAAGAGCATGCAGTATTTCAGTCGATCCTAAAACTGGGGAGAAGATCTATCTAAAACAGGGAGACCCCTTTATACGGATTGACACCGACGTATATATGATGGGGGATAAATCCTGGGATATACCCGCAGGAGTAGAATTTCCCGAGTCTCTTAAAGATGTCATAAATGGAAAAGATGGGGCAATGGTTATCGTTGCGGGGCCGTTCTATATAAAAAAAGAAGGATCACGTTACGACAGGAACATCAGACCTCTTACCGACGAAGAAGTCTATGAAAGGTTTGGGTTAAGAAGAGTTTATGAAAAGGAGGATAAACCTTTCACTATGCCTGTTCTGGGAATCGCCGGACGTTCTGTCTTACTTCCGGTCCCATATACGATCGCTACGGCGCAAACAGGGGAGGGGACAAAAATAGTAAGAGACTCTAAAGATCTCGGAGACAGGTCGTTAAAAATACACCATGTTTTCGGACTTGAGTTCAAGAACATCGGTACTCCTGCGTATAAAAAGCATAATATCAACCCGGCTTTTCCTCCTACCGTATTTGAAGAGTATTTAGACAAACCCGGGGTCTTTCTTGACTGGTGGCATCAATTGGGAACCCGTTATCCCGTGGGAATGGGCAAAGATTATGGAACAACTTTACCTCGGGAAACATCTGCCTTGGGAAAAGGCAGCAAATTGACACGCTGGACACTGGCAAATCTGCGGCTCGAGGAGGATTATGCGTTCACTTTACGGACGCCGGTCAATGATTACAGGCGTCTTTCCGTGTTCTTTGACAAATCAGGAAAACCCCTTCCGGAACGTTTTCACGCGATTGTTGAGGAATTAGGATTAACTCTTGAAGAATATTTGCTTCGTCTTTCCGGAAGCTATGGTGAAAATTTACGGAAAAACATTGAAATAGGCATAATGGAAGGCTCTCATGGTTCAATTATTGATTCCGACATCTTCGGACATGAAACTGACCTGGGTGATTTCTGGGAGATAAACGAGGAGAACAAAAAGTTTTTAAAAGACGCGGTACATGCGTGGATAGACAACCTAGTAAAGGTCTTAAACATAGCTGGGCCTGAAAATAAACACATTCAAGACAAAGCGTTGGAGGTATTCGCGGAAAAGTTTTTCGGTGAAAAGGAAAAAATAAAAATCAATGTAAATGATACCGAAAAACTTAAAACCGTAGCAACTGAACACGCATTTGATATCCTACTTTCTCCGCCTGTTCCTAGAAAAAAAATTGACGGAACTATTTCAGAAAAGAAAAAGGAAGCGACAGATCTTATAGACAGGGTCAACGATAAAAGTCTGCAGGTCTTTTCCGGGGTGAGGAACCATTTGTTGAAAATGCTTGAAAAAGATAAGGGAAGGGAAGACCTGCCGCTTGTGGATATTGTTATAGACTTATCCCTGATATCGAAAAATGACATGGAAAATAACGCTTCCACGTGGGCACATTTGGTACTTTTATGCGGCAAACTTGAGAACGTCAATTTCGTATTCAAAAAAAGAGCGGCATCCCATAATATGTCGGAAGGTTTGATAAGAGATATTGCGGATTCCCCTAGTGAAGACGATATGTTGGCCATGATAAAGAAAAAGTTATATGATAATTCTGATTTTTTTAAGAACGGTATGAATGCAGAGAAATTGTTCAAGAAATGCGTAAACGTCGATAAACGCGAAGATGCTATTGAAATACCAATAATGCATGGATCATGGCTGGACTGGGCAAGGAATAACGGCATCAATATCAAGGACAACCAGTATCCTGTGGCAATGAGCGGATTCACCGCTACAGAAGCGAACGGTGTCGCGCTCAGAAATTTTGAGGCAGCTTTAACAATAGGTTTGTCAAAAGCGGTACTGGTCATGGCAAAAAAAAGAGGTAAGGGAGTTCAGGCTCTTGAGGATGAAGAAATCCGGAAACTATTGGAAGATACTTGCATGCTTTCCAAACTCCAGGCTCTCTATAAGACCGTGTTTGACGGGAAGATCCTAATTACTGAGAATACGTTAAGGAACATGATTTATCCTAATGCTTCCGTCAGAATGAACCTCGCAATATCTCTTGCTTTGCCGGAGATTACCCGTATGACGATAGATAAATTACATGATCTCCACGATACAATCAAAAGTTTACTGCGCGCAGCTTAATCTATTTTATGTTTTTGATGTGCCGAACCCGTCACAAATTCCCCTTTTACAATTTTCTTTGGTCAAAATTATCTTTTAACCTTTAAAACTGTTTTCACTAATCCTTATGAAACCCTATTCTCCGTTTTTTCTTGGATGGGGCGGGGGAGATAAGCTGTTTTATGGCGGTGAATACCATCTTAAATTGAGCATCGTATTTCTTTTCAATTGCTTCTATTTTACGCTTTAATCCCTCTGAAGTTATAACCATTCTTCTTAATGAAACAAATGCACGCATTACCTGTATTGCCTGGTTGCTATTAAGAACACCGGAGAGCATAGCAATACCTTGTTCGGTAAAAACGTTGGGAAGATGTCCTCCTAAGTGCTTTTTAGATGGTATCGCAGAATGCGATACCAATACCGTTGTTTCTTCCACAGTCAGGTGAAACATAAAGTCTTTTGGAAACCGCTTAATGTTTCTTTTTACTTGCTCGTTAAGTCTGCTAGTAGGAACACCATATAACTTAGCAAGATCGCGATCCAACATAACATTTTTTCCGCGGATATGAATTATTCTGTTCGAAATTTGATCCGTTGTTTTGAGTACATTTTTCACTGTTTGCTCTTTTCCTTTGAGGGAGGCAGAATTATTCTATACACTATAGACACATTTCCCGGTATTTTTCTCCTAGTTATTTTCAACATTCCCATTTGGTTCTTAAAGCTCTTTCCAATATGTTTCCTGAGGCGTGGGAACCTATCGTTATATCCATGTATATAATGAATTTGTGGGGGTCATAGCTTCGCTAGACCCCCGTTTGAGTGGGCGCTATATTAAGCCTTTAGCTGGGTTGTTTTGGTCTAGAAGTGGGGGAGGGGCATTCGGTAGGGGCTCGTGTTTAGTCAAGGCTAAAAGCCTATTCTTCTCTTAGGTTTATCCGGCGGCGGCTCCATTAGTTTCTTTATGGCAGTAAAAACGATTTGAAAATTAGAGTCATATTTCTTCTCAAGAACGGCGATTTTTCTCTTGAGCTCTCCGTATGTTACAACCATTTTTTTCAAAGAAACAAAAGCCCTCATTATGGCTATATTTACTTGGACTGCTCTTTTACTGTTCAATATACTTGATAACATTGCAACACCCTGCTCAGTAAAAACATGAGGAAGATATCGTCTTCCTCCTCGACCAACATTCTTTGAGGTTTCAATTTGAAACCTCAAAGATTCTTCTTTTGTTAGCCTAAACATAAAATCAATTGGAAAGCGGTCTAAATTACGTTTTACAGCTAAATTAAGAGACTTAGTAGGAACACCATAAAGTTCAGCTAGATCTTTATCAAACATCACATTCTTTCCTCTAATCCGGTATATCCTTTCTTTGACATCTTCATCAGAAAGCGTCTTACTCATTTTATCCCTCCTTTTTTCTTATTTTTGATAAGTTTTAAGAATTGGGCTTCTAGCTTAGCTACTTTGTTCTTAGGGGTAGGGGATAATACCGTTAACGAGAATTTTGCTGCTTGAAGGCAGGATAATACCCTTATTGTTTCGTGTTTGTAGCGTTGTTTTGGGTTTGTAAGTCGAGTGGTGTGTTTTTCTTTGCGGGGGTCATTGCTTCGCTAGCCCCCCGTTTGAGTGGGCTCGTCTTGGCGTAAAATGCTTTTTTGGGTGGTTTTATTCTAGAAGTGGGGGAGGCGCCTTCGGTAGGGGCTGTTTGGTTTGTAAGTTCTTGTGTTTAAGGACGTTTGTATTATCGTGAGGGATTTTTATTTTTTTCTTTATTCTTCCAAATTTCCAGTATTTTTCTAGATTAAAAATACAGATCAGAAAGACGCCGAGGACGCAATGTCCGAGGTGTGTCGAAATCTCCCAAATTCGACCTACCTATATACATTCTTCGCTACCACTCTTAGATGGTCTACAAGCCAATCATTTAGTAAAACCTGATATCTTTTTAGCATAGCAATCTCTTTCATTAACCCCGAACTCTTTGAACTATTCTAACCGCTTGTCTTAAAACATGCTTAGCTGTATAATTTACATATGAAAAACGGACAAAGAAATTGCATATCTAACCTGTCATAGCACAAAATATTTTAGGTAAGGGGTACCTGGGATGAAAAATGATAATACTAAACATGGTAAAGTTGTTTTGTATAAAAATCGCATAGAAGTCACCTTAGAGAAAAACACTGCTTGGCTTAATCAAAAACAAATGGCAGAACTTTTCGATAAGGACCTAAGAACGGTGAATGAGCACATTTTAAATGTTTATAAAGAAAAAGAGTTGTCTAAAAAGTCAACTATCCGGAAATTCCGGATAGTTCAAAAAGAGGGACAACGGAAGGTTTTAAGAAACATTGAGTTTTATAACCTAGACGTTATTATCTCTGTTGGGTATAGAGTAAACTCTGTACGGGGAACCCAGTTCCGTGTTTGGGCGACTAATGTTCTGCGAAAACATCTCATAGATGGCTATACCTTAAATGAAAAAAGGTTAAAAATCCAAAAAGACAAAATCCGTGAGTTAAGCGAAGCAGTAGCACTACTTAAAAATGTTCTGCGAATAGAAAGCATATCGGATGAATCGAAAGGAATTATACAGATAATATCAGAGTACACCAAAGCTCTAAACATTCTTGATGATTACGATCACAAACGTCTTAAGATCCCAAGGGGGACAAAAAGAAGTAAATATATACTTACTTATGAAAAGGCTCGCAAGATTATTGATGAAATGAGAAGGAGATTCAAAGACTCACCGATTGTCGGGCAGGAAAAGGATGCAAGTTTTAAGGGGAGTCTTGGTGCAATATATCAGACTTTCGATGGAAAGGATGTCTATCCTACAATTGAAGAAAAAGCAGCACACCTTTTGTATTTCGCTGTCAAAAATCATAGTTTTGTAGACGGCAATAAACGTATATCAGCAGCTCTTTTTGTATGTTTTCTTCAAAAAAATGGCGTTTTATCTAATAAAAAAGGCGAGAAACGCATAAATGACAGTACGCTAGTAGCGTTAGCTCTAATGATAGCCGCAAGCAACCCTTCAGAAAAGGATCTAATGATAAAAGTTATTTTAAATCTTTTAGGTTCAAAATAATTTTTCTTTCCCAAGTTTCCTTAAACTACACTTACAGGAACCCCGTAAACTCGTTGTGATAGTCTAATTGTATTTTGGGGAGTTTTTGGGGCTTTTTTGTTGAATTGGGTCCAATACTTGTGGATGCATATAAAGGCTCTCTAAGGGTCGTATTTGTCCGAATTTGGATGTTTTTTTTGGTATATACGGGAGTTTGCGTATCGAATAGGGAACTCGTTCCACAGTCATCAGATCCTGAGCTTTTAACCTTTAAAGCTGCTTTTCCTAATCCCCGTGAAACCCTATTCTCCGTTTTGTCTTCGGTGGAGGATGGGAGATAAGCTGTTTTATGGCGGTGAATACCATCTTAAATTGAGCGTCGTATTTCTTCTCGATGGACTCGATTTTTCGCTTTAACCCTCCGTAGGTTATCACCATTCTTCTTAGAGAAACAAATGCACGCATTATCTGTATATTTACCTGAATTGCCCGGTCACTGTTCAGTACGCTCGAAAGCATGGCGATGCCTTGTTCCGTGAAGGCTCGCGGGAGGGTGTGAGAAAATTTTAATTCCTTTAGGTGGTCACAATTTGTGACCACCTTTGTCTTTTCGTTTTTTGTTAAAACAAACATAAAATCTGAGGGAAACCGTCCCAAATTTCTTTTTACCGCTTGATTCAACGTCTTAGTTGAAGTTCCGTATAAATTTGCCAAATCTCGATCAATCATCACGCTTTTTCCTCGAAGCTGAATTATTTTACTCGAAATTTGATCTGAGGTTATTAGTGCTTTTTTCATTTTTCCTCCTTAAAAGTTAAACAACACTTACACTATAGACACATTTTTCGGTATTTTTCTCCTATTTATTTTTATATTTTTAAAGATGGCAAAATGGCACCTTAGACTTGATATCTTTTTAGCATAGTATTCTTCTTGTTTTTTCTTTGTGCTTGTGAGTGTTATTGTTATGTGGGTGGGGTGGTGTTTTTTGTAAGATATGAGTGGTTTTTCCTTTTGGGGGTGTCAGCTTCGCTGAACCCCCGTTGAGTGGGTGCACCAAGTGGGTTTTAGCTCACCAAGTGGGTTTTGGGTTGTTATAATTTAGAGGTAGGGCAGGGGCAGTCGTAACGTACTCTTGTTTAGTCAGGGCTAAAATCCTATCCTTCTCTTGGGTTTATCCGGTGGTGGCTCCATTAACTTCTTTATGGCAGTAAAAACAACCTGAAATTTTGCGTCGTATTTCTTTTCCATGGAGTCAATCTTTCTCTGCAATTCTGCATGAGTACTCAGAATTTCCCTTATTTGAATAAATGCCCTGACTACTAGAATACTAATTTCCATTGCAATATGACTCTTCAGCACATTTGCCAACATAAGCGCCCCATGTTCTGTAAACACATTTGGCAAGGAAGAGGAATGCTTTAGCGTTTTGAACCGGTCGCATTTTGCGACCAGTTCATCCTTTTCATTTTTTGCCAGCTTAAACATAAAATCCTCAGGAAATCTTTCATTATTTCGCTTCACTTGCTCATTAAGCCGTTTAGTCGATACATTATAAAGCTCAGCTAAATCTCTATCCATCATCACTCTTTTTCCTCTAACAATTAATATCCGTCTTCCTATTTCTCTTTGCAATCCTACATTTTTTATTTCACCCTTTTTCTTTGCCATATATTCCTCCTTGTTTTTATCAGCAGAGAACCATTTACCACTACTAATATAGACACATTTCTCGGTATTTTTCTCCTATATATTTTTAAAGGTGGCAAAATGGCACCTTAAACTTGAGGTCACAAATTGTGACCTCAAGTTTGTAAGTGCTTGTATTTAAAGGCTATTTGGAGTTATAGGGAGGGCTTATTTCTTTTTTTCTTTGTATGGGTCATAGCTTCGCTAGACCCCCGTTGAGAGGGATCATCTCGTGGGTTTAGCTCGCCTTGTGGGTTTTGGGTTGTTATGATCTAGACGTGAGGAAGGGGCATTCGGGGGTGGCTGTTTGCTTTTATCTCAATCCCTGTGAAATCCTATCCTCTTTCTCTTTTTCTCAGAAGGAGGGGAGATAAGCTGTTTTATGGCGGTGAAAACCACTTTGAATTGAGCGTCGTATTTCTTCTCAATTAATTCTATTTTGCGTTTTAGGCCTTCGGATGTTATAACCATTCTTCGTAAAGAGACGAATGCACGCATTATTGAAATATTTACTTGTATCGCTTTTTCACTATGTAGCACACTAGAAAGCATAGCAACACCTTGCTCTGTGAACGCATATGGGAAGTACCTTCTTCCACCCCATCTTGAGGTCGCAATTTGCGACTTCAAGATGGCAACCTCTTTAGCTACAAGACGAAACATAAAATCACTGGGGAACCTTTTTATATTTCTCCTTACCTGCTCATTAAGTCTTTTGGTTGACACTCCATAAAGCTCTGCAATCTCTTCATCCAGCATCACATTCTTTCCTCTAATCCGGTATATCCTTTCTTTGACATCTTCATCAGAAAGCGTCTTACTCATTTTATCCCTCCTTTTTTTTCTCAGCAAAGAACATTTACCACTACTAATAGAGACACATTTTTCGGTATTTTTCTCCTATTGATTTTCATATTTTTAAAGGTGGCAAAATGGCACCTTAGACTTGATATCTTTTTAGCATAGTATTCTTCTTGTTTTTTCTTTTTTATTTTCATATTTTTAAAGGTGGCAAAATGGCACCTTAGACTTGATATCTTTTTAGCATAGTATTCTTCTTGTTTTTTCTTTGTGCTTGTGAGGGGTTATTGTTATGTGGGTGGGGTGGTGTTTTTCCTTTGTTGGGGCTTCGCTAGACCCCAGTTTGAGAGGGCGCTATATTAAGCCTTTAGCTGGTTTGTTTTGGTCTAGAAGTGGGGGAGGCGCCCGAGACGTAATGTCGAGGGTGTGCCGAAACCTCCGCGTTTCGGCCGCCCTTTGGTAGGGGCTGTTTGGTTTGTAAGTTGGTTTGTAAGTTCTTGTGTTTAAGGGGTCTTTAGGATTATAATATAGTGGTTTTTAAGGTAGGGGGACACTTTCCTGATTGAAATTGCAAATAGTGGGAATATACACATTAAATTTATTTTTAAATTATGACTCTCATAGAACCAATCATACGACCGCCGTCTGAAAGCGATAGTTTCCTCCTGCAGGTAACAACCGGATGTTCTGCGAACCACTGCACGTTTTGCGGAGCATACACGGATAAGCCTTTTGCCGTGAAAGATTCTGAGGAAATTGTATCTGACATAAACAAAGCTGCGGCATTATACCCTGATACTAGACGGGTTTTTCTTCTGGATGGAGATGCGTTGGCGGTAAGTAACGTAAAACTCCTGCCGATTTTAAAGAAACTTGATGAGGTTTTCCCTAAACTTTCACGTATCTCGAGCTACTCTAACGGTTATAATATTACCCAAAGAAGCAACGCTGAACTTGTAGAATTAAATGAAAATAAGATGCGGCTTATATATATCGGCCTTGAAAGCGGTAGCCAAGATGTATTAGACCGCTGCAGGAAACGTTCAACTGCCGATGAAATGATTGAAGCGGTAAAAAAAGCCGGCAGGGCGGGGATAAAATCTTCGGTTATGGTACTCCTAGGCTTAGGCGGCAAAAAACATTCCGAAAAACATGTAAGGGACACAATAAAAGCCCTCAACAAAATGCAGCCCAGATATCTGTCTTTTCTCTCAGTGATGCTTATTCCGGGTACACAATTACATAAAGAATGCAAAGAAAAACGATTTAAAGAACTAAATTCTCATGAATTATTAGACGAGGCTCACAGTATTATCAAAGGTCTTGAACTGGAGAAAACAATATTCCGGTCCAACCACGCATCAAATTACCTGTCGCTTGAAGGTAGATTCCCTCAGGACAAAAACAAGTTATTAAACAGCCTGGAGCTTGCTATCGGAGGTAAAATAAACCTAAGACCCGAATTCTCAAGAGGGCTATAAGGAATATCAGGGGAGAAAAACATGAAAAAATGTCCTAAATGTAATGAGGGGTTACCAGACTATGCTGATACATGCCCAGATTGTTTTGTTGATTTAGATACTGGGGAAAAACTAAAAAAGGATCAGGCTGTTACCAAGGAACAAGATTTCAAGCCAGAGGAAGAAATAAGAATTTCAGAAAAATTAGTGCCAATAAAAATGGTACTTAATGAACATGAAGCATACATTATTGTCGGCCTGCTTGAATCAAATGATATTAGAGCGGTTTTGTCTAAAGATGATTGTGGAGGAATGAGATCTCATCTAACATATCTTACCGGAGGCATCAAAGTTATGGTGGGCGAGAAAGATGCAGAGAGAGCACTGGAGATATTAACTGAATTTCAAAAAGATAATAACCAGCATGAAAAGACATAGGGGGACAGGCAAGCGAGGACGTAATTTTCGAGTTGATGCCGAGTTCGCCGAACGAGGACCCCGAGAACGGATGAGGCGTTAAAAAGATTGTCAGGAGATTTGGAAGGAGATATAATAAACAACAAGGTAGGAGAGTAGTGGATCCTAACGAAATGGAGTAATAATGTACGATTTAGAGAAGATACAGTCTTATATAAACAACTTCAGAAGACATATTGCACCTTATCTTAAGCCAGGTATAGGTTTATCGTGTAAGGTTTACCCAGTTACAAGCGCTGGGGCGATACTAGAATTCACAATTGGTCCTAGCAAAAACAATAATGATAATTTCGAATCGCTTAGTGAAACAGTGAATGACGTTTTGGAAAGGGTGCCACAGCGCATCGTGAGCGGAAATGTTGGGACTGTTAAGTTTGCGGGTACAAATATCAGCATGGAGCCCAATAGAATACTGGTAATAAAAGGGGAAGACAAGGAATTGCTGTGGAATGACCAAGAGGCTCAGAATGATGTACAGAAAATAGTTCGAGCTCAATCGAGAGTGCAGATATGAAGCTTGAAGGAAGCCCTAAAGAAATAAGAGACCATCTCAACAATTCCGGCTTTAATTCAACAGATTATTTTGAGATGCCCTCAACACCTTTAAAAAAGCGGTACTTAATTGTACCAGCCATATTATTTCTTCTATCGCTCCTCTTGTTGGAACTTCTCCCTGATGGCACTCCAACTTGGCAGTCCGTATTATCCCTCAGTCTGATCTTTGGGAATTTAACTTGGCTTTGCGCAAGCACTCAGTTGCGCTTTAAAAATGGAATTGTCACTTTAGTTGTAGCAAGTGGCTCAGTTATTACTTTCTGCGTGGTAACGGGGCTAATGTCCCCAAAGGAAGTAGCGGATTGGCTCCAGAGCTTTCGTACTTCTGGTTAAAGTGCTCAATCTAGATTAAAATAATTTCTCAAAAAACAATATAGATGTCAGGTCCCGCCATTCAACAAGAAAAGGTCAAGGGACAGGCGCCCGAGGACGGAAAAAACGCGAAAACGCACATGATGAATTGGCTTTATGAAGATGCACTTTTATTAAAAAATAACGATCGCAAAAAGGGATGTTTGTGTTTGTTGCTCTGCTTAATAGATGCCCTTGCTAAAAAAAAATAATCCAGAAGAACCAGACAACCGGGTAAGATATACTAGTTATTTGAGAAATAAACTACAAAAACTTGGCATTGATAAAAGTTATCGTATTGAAGAAAAGAGCAAACTAATCCATTTAAGTGAAATCGTGTATGAGTATTTTAGATGTTTTTTTGTCCATGAAGGAGACTCTAGAGATCATGATATTTACGAAGTACAGATTGATTATACCGGTGTATCGTTTAAATTTGGCGGAGGCGTCTTAATGGATCGCGTTAATGAAAAAATCAAAGTAAGGGCAGATTGGTTAATTGACATTCTTTTTAAAATCGCAGAGAATAGCATTCCTGAGACTGACTGACAAGCAAAAACAACAAAATAGGGCAGGGGACAGTCACCGAGGAATTGGTTTGAAATAGTACATGATCAGAGTATAATATTTGTTATGTAAACTCATACAAATGAAGGGGTAACATAGAGCGTCTTGTAATATATATCCAAACACCACAAAATACATAAATAAAGGAAACATATGATAAAATTAAAAAAAGATATTGCCTATCAGGAATTATTAGACAAACTAGCAGGTCTTAATTCTTTAAAAAAGAAAGAAAATGAAGCAACCACAAGACTACGTGCTATTGATACCCTTTTATTTGACATATTGAAATGGGACAAGAGCGAAATAGAAGCTGAAAAGTATTGTAGACAGGAAGGATATGCAGATTACGTTTTTCATATTAACAATAACCTAACTTTGGTTTTAGAGGCAAAGAAGGCAGGAACAAGCTTTATTCTCCCCGATAAGGCTTTTACGGAGAGGCCTTATGTATTCGGATTATTTTCAAAAGAATGTCCCGAAGCATATAAAGCTTTGCAGCAAGTTATTGGATACGCTGCCTCATTGGGAGCACGGTATGTGGCAATATCAAACGGGCATCAATGGATTTTTACCATCCCTTATGTACCAAATCAACCACTAGAAAAAAGATTAGTGTATATTTTTGAGTCATTCGAGGCATTACTAGAAAGGTTCTCACTTTTTTGTGATTGTTTTTCACGGGAAGGGTTACATTTAAACTTAGGGAAGAAATATCTTCTGGATACCCTTCAACAGCCTGCGCCAGCCAAATTATCATCGAAAGTATCTGGATATCCCGTAGCATCAGTAAGAAATGTATATCAGAATGAAATAACTTACATATTACTTGATGATAGCCTTCATGAGATATACTCTGGGCGCAACGACATTAATAGCAGATTGGATCGCACCGAAAAATTCATTTCTTACCTTGATACATGTTCGAAGCATATACAGAACCCCGAACTAGAATCATGTTGGAGTGAAATCAGAAATAAAGCTAATGGAAATATCACGAAAATTAGAGAAGCATTATCCCGCTAAAATTCAGATTAAAACGTATTAATAGTTAATGGATTACTACAAAGATTTAACCCCGCATGCATAACCCAAGGCTCTGGATTTTGCCTCCTCATATTTCGCTTCTAAGAGACGTTCTCATCCAACTTATACACATTCACCCCAACCATGGACAAAGTAATAGGGGGGAGATGTATGCCGTTATGGGTGCCCATATATGACATGTTTTAGGTGGTTTAATGTGTGTTTTATAGGGATTGCTTCGTCGCGGTGTTCATCGCAATGACGCGGTAGAAAAGCGGTAATATGGGTGGTGTGATAATGGACGTGGGTGCTAAATAGATATTGGGTATATACTCATAAATGTTTTTGGTGTTTGTGTAGATACTCATAATCTAGTGGCGTGAGGGGAATGACACACAATTTGTAGGGCGGTTTCAATTTACACATAGATCCCTCAGGGCAATGGTTTTCCCTATGCACAGGTTAACATAACATACATTATCGGCCCATAAAGTGACATGGTTAAAAGGGGTCTTTATGGGCGGTATTTGTTAGCTAGGTTTAAAGGTGTCGGGTTTGTCTAGACCAATATTTATCCCTTTTAAATTGTAGTAGCCGTAGTCTTTCTTTCTTTTTTGCTACTTTTTTCTTTCTTTGTTAATAACTCTAATTCTGTGGATAACTTTTTTTCAGCCAGCATCTCAAAAGGTGTTTTATAATCCAACGACTGATGATATCTTTCGTTGTTGTAAAAATCAAAATATTCTACTAGCCCTAGCTGAGCCTCAGGTATATTCCGGTATCCCTTTATATGGATATCCTCGTATTTTACGGTTCTCCATAATCTTTCAACAAAAATATTGTCAAAAACTCTACCTTTGGCATCCATGCTGATTAGAATATCGTTTTGTTCCAACACGTCTGTAAATGCTATACTCGTAAACTGGCACCCTTGGTCAGTATTGAATATATCCGGCTTTCCGCTCTTAAGCGCCTCTTTTAGCGCTTCTACACAAAAACTAGCATCCAAGCTATTGCTTAGTTGCCAACTCAATACGTAGCGGCTGTACCAGTCTATTATCGCTACAAGATATACGAAGCCTTCATCCAGCTTAATATATGTTATATCCGCGCTCCAAACTTGATTAGGACGTGTTATCTTTACGTCTTTAAGCAAATATGGATATATTTTGTGCTGTTTATTCGGGATGCTCGTTTTGGGTTTAGGATATATCGCTTCCAGCCCCATCATTCTTAAAAGTGTTCGCACTTTGTCCGGGCCAATTTTATATCCCTTACGCTTCAAAAACTCCGTCATTTTGGGTACACCGTAAAACGGATGCCTTGTATGTTCCTTATCAAGAAGACCCATGATCTCCAGGGTTTCCTTGCTTGTCGGAACAGGCTTGTAATATAAGCCTGTTCGGTTTATGCCCAGTATTTGACATTGTTCACGAATACTGTACTTTGAATCTTTCTTCTCCAGCATCTTTATCTTCTCTTCCTTCATCAGAGACCTAGTTTTTTTTTAAGCCATTCGTTTTCCATCTCGATCTTTCCGATTTTTTGATACAATTCATCTACCATCTTCTCGTGCGTCTCGTTTTTCTTTCTTTTTTCACGCTTGCCCTCAAAAAGCTCACCGGAATTTTCTAAAAGCAATTTTTTCCACTGGCCGATGACATTAGCATGAATTCCGTATTCACTGGATAATTCCGCCAGTGTTTTGTCGCCTCGCAAAGCCGCTAATGCCACCTTTGCTCTGAATCCTGACCCAATTTTCTTTTTCATCCCAGACCTCCCTTTGCCATGTTTCGATTATACAGCATTTTACACTTCATTTTTGGCAAATTTTGGTCCAGTTTTACCCGAGTATTATACTGCCGGCAGGCAGGCGCTCGCTCGGGATGACGAGAGGGGGACACGATCTCACCTCTTAATTAGTATATCAGTCATTCTTTGTCTTTAGTCTGATGTCTGCAGTCTGTTGTCTGTCCCTACCATTTAATTATTTCCGCTTTTTCCTTAAGCGGTTCCCACCACATATTGTTATCCTTATACCAATCAACTGTATATTTGAGCGCAACATCAAAATCCATTTTCCTAGACCATCCAAGACTTTCTGTTTTCGATGAGTCAAGAGCATATCTCCTGTCATGTCCGGGTCTATCGTTTACAGTGCATATACTTGATTCGTCTTTGCCCATCATCTTTAAAATACGATTGGTTAATTCGATATTAGCTATATGTGTTCCGCCGCCTACATTGTATATCTCTCCGGAAGTACCTTTCTCGAAGATAATATCTATAGCTGCACAATTATCTTCAACAAAAAGCCAATCTCTCACATTCTCACCGTCTCCATACAAAGGGACCTTTTTATCTTGTATAAGATTCGTCATAAAAAGCGGTACAGCTTTTTCCGGGTACTGGAAAGGACCAAAGTTATTAGAACTTCTAGTGACTATTACCGGTAAGCCGTATGTTGTGTAATAAGACAGCGCTAGGAGGTCTCCGGCCGCTTTAGTTGAAGAATATGGACTGTTTGGCTTAAGGGGGTCTGTTTCTACGGAGAATCCTTCCTCAACGCTTCCATAAACCTCATCCGACCCGATCTGTATGAATCTTTTCACACCGGTATCCTTTGCCGCATCCAAAAGAACTCTCACTCCCTTTATGTTTGTCATAAGAAAGTCGTCTGGATATTTTATAGATCTATCTACATGAGATTCAGCTGCGAAGTTTATTATCCCATCGACCCCGAGAGCAACTTCACCTACTGCCTTCTTATCACAAATATCTCCTTTAACAAAAGAATACCTTTTATCATTTTCAATATCTTTAAGATTTTCCTTATTTCCGCAATAAGTAAGTTTATCCAGATTGATAATCTGAATATCTTCATGTTTATTCAGCATGAACCTTATAAAATTAGACCCTATGAATCCACATCCACCGGTAACCAAAAGCCGCATATCATACTCCCTTTTTATCCGCTACTAACTTACTCGCATTGTGCAGAGACTCAAAAGTACCCGCATCTGTCCACCATCCGTTAAGTTTAGAATATTCAAGTTCACCTTTTGACAAATACATATTGTTAACATCCGTTATTTCAAGTTCTCCTCTTTCAGACGGTTTTAATGTCTTTATAAGATCAAACACCTGACTGTCGTACATGTATATACCTGTAACCGCATAATTACTCTTTGGTTGTTTAGGCTTCTCTTCTATCCCGATTACCTTATCGCCATCAAGCTCGACCACTCCGAATCGTTCGGGAGACTCCACATCTTTTATCAAGATCCTTGCTCCTTTATCCTGATTATGAAATTTCTTTACTTCATCTTTTATGCTGCCTTCAATAAGATTGTCTCCCAATATCACAACGATTTTCTCGCCATCTGCAAAATATTCAGTAAGAGACAGTGCTTCCGCTATGCCTCCTTCATTTTCCTGATATGCGTAATTTATGCCTTTAAGCCCAAAATCATGTCCATTCCCCAGAAGACGGAGAAAATTACCGGCATGATCTCCTCCTGTAACGATCATAATATCCTTAATTCCAGCTTCTACCAGCACTTCTATGGGATAATAGACCATGGGTTTATCGTAAACTGGCAGCAAATGTTTATTAGTTATCTTGGTAAGCGGATATAACCGAGATCCAAGTCCTCCGGCTAAAACTATTCCTTTCATCGATACTCCTTATTTTTTCCAATCAAATGGTATATTGTTATCATACTCATCAACTCTATACTCATCAGGATCATTACTGTTATAAGGTTTTGTAACTGTATTAATGACAACTGCTTCTTCATCGCTTATACATTTAAACCCGTGATACACTTCTTTTGGTATCTGAACCAACATTGGATCATCCAGACTTATAATATACTCTTCTACTTTTCCAAAAGTCGGAGAATTTTCTCTAGCATCATAAAGCCCCAATTTCATTTTACCTTTTATACATGTAAAATTATCTGTCTGCTGTTTATGATAATGCCACGCTTTAACAACTCCCGGAAAAGCCGTTGTCATATAAACTTGTCCAAATTTTTCGAAAATTTCATCATCTGCCCTTAATATTTCCATGAGTCGCCCGCGTTCATCCGGAACAACCTTGAGCTTCTTAACTTTTACACCATCAATCATTGGATCTCCTTATTTTAAGTAGCATAGCGCATAGGGCATGGCGCATAGCATATATCGTTAATCCTATTTAGCCGCGACTTTCTTAACTTTTCCCTTTTCCCACACCGCAAGCGGACGACCGTCTTTTTTATGCTGAGCAACTACCTCTTTCACCGCTTTCTTGATCGCGAGTTCGGCTTTATCCTGAATAGTCATTCTTTTTTTCATAAACTGACTCCAATTTTCTTAGTAATCTCCTCAAATAAACTCTTATCGATCACATCTATATGCGCATTCTGTTTTCGCGCAATGATCCGAGGCTTGGGCTGTGAATTATTGAACAACATCCATTGATCAGCCAACAAGCGGTAATTTACAAAAAACTTTTTCATACTCCGTCCGAATCTGCGTTTTACATCCTGAACCGGCACATTGTGACCACCCTGTGCCACACGGTCTTTAACACGGGCAACCGCGAGTTGTACCCCGGGTATCCATAAAAAGTAAATATGTATTTTGTATCCTTTTTCTTTCAGCATTTTAAAATACTTCAGATATGTCACGCCGGACAGGGTCGTCTCAAAACCAAAATCAACGCCATTCTCTGAATATTCTTTGATCTGTTCTAAAACAAGCTTGCCTGATTTGATAGCAACCTGTTGTGGAGAAAAAGGTGATAGACCTGCAGCAATAAGATCAGCATTAATAAAACGATCACATTTGGCGTACTCCGGCAGGAACGTCTTCGCGAAAGTTGTTTTTCCTGATCCATTTGGCCCCGCGATTATATAAACATTCCGATTCTTCATCCTTACCCCTCAACCCCTTTCCCGCTATTCCTTACCATTCACTATACTACCCTCTCCCAATTCCCATATATTTAAATCCCATATCTTTCAACTTTTTAGGATCGTAAATATTTCTGCCATCTAATATTGCAGGTTGCGTCATTGTTTTCTTGATCCTATCCCAATCTACTTCTTTAAACTCGTTCCATTCAGTCATTAAAATTACGCAGTCAGCACCCTCTGCTGCTTCATAAATATCATCACAATATACTATTTTGTCTCCCAGCTCTTCTTTGGCTTTTTCCATAGCCGCAGGATCAAACGCTCTTATTTTTGCGCCACCCTCTATAAGACGGTTCATTATATCAATTGAGGGAGCTGATCTTATATCATCCGTATCGGGTTTAAATGCTATACCCCAAACCGCTACGGTTTTGCCCGGTAAGTTCCATAACATCTTTGTTATCTTTTGAAATGCTAGTTCTTTCTGTTTTTCATTGATCTTATCGACTTCTTTTAGCATATCAAAAGGGTATCCTAAAGACTCGGAAATATGTATAAAAGCTTTAAGATCTTTCGGAAAACATGATCCTCCAAACCCTATGCCGGCTTTTAGAAAATGTTTATTTATTCTAGAATCAAATCCTATCCCTTCCGCTACTGCATTTATATCAGCACCTGTTTTTTCACAAATATTACTCAAAGCATTAATAAAAGATATTTTTGTCGCTAAAAAGGAGTTCGAGGCATGTTTAATGATCTCAGCACCTTTAATATCTGTAACTACTATCTTTGTATCTAGAGGACCATATAACTCCCGCAGGATCTTCTCTGCCCTCTCTGACTCTACACCTATAACAACTCTGTCAGGGTTCATAAAGTCTTTGATAGCTGAGCCCTCCCTTAAAAATTCAGGATTAGATGCTGCATCAAATTCGCAATCTTTTTTCTTAAATGCATTTATGGTCTTTTTAACCCATTCTCCTGTTTCAACCGGAACGGTGCTTTTTTCAACTACAAGCTTATAAGAATCCATATTCTCTGCTATAACTCTTGACACTTTCTCTATTGCTGTAAGATCCGCACTTCCATCTTCTCGAGGCGGTGTTCCAACACAAATGAAGATCACTTCAGATGCTTTTACTGCTTCCTTAATATCAGAAGTAAAAGTCAACCGACCATTTGAACTGTTTTTCTTTACTATTTCCTCTAGTCCAGGTTCATAGATCGGTATTTTTCCACTGTTTAGAAGTTTTATTTTTTCTTCGTCATTATCCGCGCAGATAACTTCTATTCCAAGATCTGCGAAACACGCGCCGGTAACTAATCCGACATATCCTGCACCCATTATGCTGAGTTTCATTGCGATATCCCTCTTTGTTAGTTATTATTATTAATATAGCAGTTTTGAATAGTGATTATAGCATAATGTACGTACTCCTGCAATAGGAGACAGTTTCATTGTAATAAGAGAACAAAAGGTTGGATTTGATGGTGGATAAGGAATCTTAAATGGTTTGTGGGTTTATGGTTGAAATTAAAAAGGGCGGGGAAACCCCGCCCTTACAGTTCGAAAATCACTAATCTACTCTAGAGCCTGGCACATTTCTGCTGAAAGACCTACTTAATCCCAATTGAAGATCTGGGAAAGCCTTTATCTTGAAAGCTAGCCAAATTGTAAATTCATCTTCCATGAAATTACTGCCTTCTACATCGTATACGAGTTCCACTTCCCAGCAATGCAAATCCCTGGTTATCGAGAATTGCTGCTCTTCTATACCAAGATCTTCCGCGCTGAACCTTTCATAAAGTCCAAATTTCCATTTTTTATTAAATCTATACATAAGATCCATCGTGACCTGATTTCTTGGATCCGGTGTTTTCTTCTCATACCTGTATCCTATATCCATCGCAAAATTGTCAGTTGGTTTTAAAGAGGCTTCTATGCTACCGGACCTGAAAGTCTGGTTTTCAGTATTGATCTCTGCTTCATTTTCGATAAAAAGCCAGTCATAAGGTCTAAGCTCCATATCAAGCTTAAGGTTTTTAAACTTTCCTTCTTTTTGCAGATCTAGATCATCTTTCTCCATCCGAAAAAGATAGTCTGAACTAACGATAAACCTGACAAGGTCTACAGGCTCTAGTTGTCCGCCCACGTTCCTTTTAGTCTGCAGTTTATTTTCCAAAGCAAGAGTAACTCCGTTCTCTTTTTCTAAAGAATCCAAAACATCCATTTGATATAAATTATCTTTATCAACCGTAGGTTGATGAGTATAAAAATATTTTGCGGATGGTTTTATTATGTGCCTTAAGGTGTTTATATCAAGCCCTAACATATTAGTTTTTGTGTCAAATACACGAAAAAATCTTATAAACGCATTCAATCCGCCTCCGGCGGCAAAACGGTTAACAGGATCATAGTTCCATTTTGTGCGTGAATACGCCGTGTCCCTCAAAGTCCCGTAAGGAGTGAGTTTTAGCGGTCCTACGCTCGCTTGATATGACAGTTTATGAAAAGTATCCAGCCTGGTTGTTTCTTCCGGAGGACTGCTGGTAAAGGCATACTCTTTTTCAAAGGCTGTCGCTGAAGTCTCCGATCCATAATAAAAAGGTGTGTCCCATAATCTTTGATCAGGAACGTCAAGTTTGATCTCGGGATGTTTTTGAACTACTGTATAAAATTCATGGAAACGTTCATTTGCTTCGACGCTGAAAATGTAATTTGATTTAGCTGATATAAATGAAATGTAATTTGCCGGAGTCCTGTTATTCTCTTCATAATCGTTATAAAAATAATCTTCAAGCACGTTCTCGTCACTGACCTTGTTGAATTCAAGCATACCTACGGTTCCGGGTTCAAAATCTATGCGATGTTTCCATTGAAACCTCTTCCTGAGCTGCGGTTCTACTCCCCTTCCCGGTTCGTCTTCCCCGTCCTCGAACGATGAAGGGTCATAGGTACCTCTCTCGTTCTGATGTATAAAATAGGAGCTAAAATATCCTTCTCCCAATCCATCCATCCCCAAATCAGAAGTCTTGTAATAAAGATTAGCTCCTTCCGCAAAGCCTTTCTTGCTGCGATAATCCACTATTACGTCAACTTTAGTCTCGCCTTTTATATAAAAACGCCAAGCCGATAGTATAAAGTTTCCCCACTCACTGCTCGAACCCGGGATAAATTGGACCTTTGCTCGGCTTTGTATTATGGGATGGTAATAATATGGGAACCATAGGACCGGAACTTTACCTACCAGAAAAACGACATTCTTTGCTATTATTTTATCGTTCGGGAACACACGTATCTCTTGCCCTTTTATCCTGTAGTGAGGAATATCAAGATCACATGTGGTGATAAACCCTTTTTTAAGGACATATTCGTTATCTCCGACTTTGCTGCTTTCTGCTGAAGAACCAAACCAGGGAAATGCATCGACCTCTCCTCCTATGACTTCGCCTCTCTCAAGCGCAAAATCATACCGTATTCGGTCACCGGTAAGGACGCCATCTTCCTGGACGACCCTAACATTACCCTCGCACAGAGCCTGGCGTGTTTTAGTGTTAACCTCGATATGATCACAGGTAAGCGTAATGTCGCCGTATTCTATAGCAACATCTCCATCGGCTACAATCCTTCCGTCCTCTTCAAAATACTCTACCATATCACCATCCACCGTAATGGGCTGGCCTGGTTTCATTTTAAGAGCGTCGGTTTGTTCGGCAGCGTGGGAAGATATATTGCCAAATGACACTACTATAGCTAAAAGAATGATGGATATTTTAAAGTTCCTGTTTCTCACAAATATTCCTCCAATTGATTTGTTGATTTCTGATTACTTTCAGGGCGCTTCGCGAAGCGCCCCTACATTATGCTGAACAGACCCTGTTTCTTCCTTTTCTTTTCGCACTATAAAGAGCCATATCTGCTTTTTCTATAAGGGATCCGACATCGAGACCGTCTTCAGGATATGTCGATATACCCACACTTACCGTGGACCTAATTTCCTCATCAAACGCTTTTATTTTTTTTGTTTCAATGGATTTTCGTAAACGTTCCGCAACGGTTAAAGCAAATTTTTTGGTAGTTTCGGGAAGCACTATGCAAAATTCTTCTCCTCCGTATCTGGCTACCATATCGACTTCACGTACGGTTTTCTTTAATCTGTCGGCAACTTTTCGCAAGACGGCGTCTCCCACTTGATGTCCGTACTTATCGTTACAGTCCTTGAACTTATCTACATCTACCATGCCGATCGAAAAAGTAAGCCCTAGACGTTCTGCCCTATCCACCTCTTCCTCTAGGCGGTCCATAAGATATCTTCTGAGGTATACTTCGGTAAGTCCGTCTACTATCGAGAGTTCCTGAACTTTCTCGTAAAGTTCCACCCTTCTGAATTCTAGAGTTATTTGAGATACTAATATTCTGAATCTGCCGTAGCTGGTTTTCGACGCGCCCTCTATCGCTAGTATTGAAAATAACTTTTCACCCACAAAAAGAGGGAACACCATAAACTGATCAGATTGGATGTTCATGGCATCAAAAACTTTTTCATTCCCTTCCCTCACCAGAAAGAAAGGATCTCGCCCCTGGTTATTAGTGTATGATATGACCTCTTTATAATCAAGAATATTCTCTTTTTCATGAGAATACTCATCATCCTTTATACTTCTAGATATGCCTTTAAGAAATTTCTCATTGCGAAAAGTTAACAAATGGACCATATCAAATTTTAGGTTCTCTTCAAGAAAATCAAATAAAGCATCGAACAGTTCCTCCTGCTTTAAAACCGGAGCCAATTTCTTGGTTATTTCATAGAGCCGGGAAATTCTAATAAGTTCATTTTCTATCTTGCTTCCCCTCGACTCTACCGTTTCCAGTTCACCGACTATAACATTGTATTTTTTTTGCCGGACTAACAATTCATTCTCGTTATATTTCGAAAAGTTCAGGTAAAAAGATTTTACCATGTAACTGCCAATGGATATAGCCGCCAGAAGAAGCATTATCACAACAACGTCCACGGTATCAAGAATTCCCAAAAAATGATATAAAGTAAGGAAAGCAAGGTTCAACATGCCTATTAAAACAGTTGAGCGTACGCTGAACGAAAATGGTATTAAGAAAAAGAGAACAGGTATCATAAAGATCACTAAATACGCGTCCCCTTGCGGCGATCCGTGAAATAGCCAACTTAATCCCATTAGCAACAGATTCACCGTCACCAAAAGAATGCGCCCGAATCTCATGTTTCCTTTAGAACTCATTTTGAACATACTCTGTTCTTTCCCCCGGTTTTAGCTTTATAAAGAAACCTATCAGCTTCCCCAATAATATCCTCTTTTTGCTTGGCATCCTTCGGAAATGCCGCTATACCTATTGAAACTGTTACTATACATTTTTTACGTCTTATCGTAAGGGGGCTTTCTTCTATCTTTTTTCTTATCTCTTCTGCAAGTTTTTCACCAATATCTTTTTTTGAACCGAGAGATAGGAACGCAAACTCTTCTCCTCCGTATCTGGCTACAATATCACCGGCAGAAGCGGTAGAATTCAAAATCTTTCCTATTTTTTTCAAGACAGCGTCTCCCGCAACATGTCCATATTTATCGTTAAACTCCTTGAAGTTATCTATATCAAGCATCAGAAGAGAAAATGGACTATCACTTATTAGTGACCTTTTTACCTCTTTATCCAGGCGTTCCATAAAATGTCTGTGTACATATAAACCTGTGAGACTGTCCCTTACCGCCAATTCTTCGGTTTGACTATATAAACGGGCATTCTCAAGCGCAACAACAGTAAGCTCCCCTATAATATCCAATATCCTAAGTTCGTGCTGATTAAAAACATCTTCCGCACTTGAATCAACTCTTAATATCCCAAGAATATTATTTTCCACTACCAAAGGTTTTATCATTAAGGATGCCGCATCATCTTCTTTCTCTTCCACGTTGACAGAAAATCTGAAATCCTTTCTTATATCTCTTACCAAGAGACTTTTCATATTTTTAAGTACCCATCTTTCAAAAATACCGCCTTTTTTCATTGTAAAAGATTTACGGTCATCTGTTTTCAGAGTGTGATGCAAGTTAAATTCATCGTGATTCTTATCAAACTCAAAAAAGAGTATTCGTTTGTTATTCTTAAAGATATTAAGAGTCTCTTTTGAGATTACCTCGATTATACTGTCTTCTGTAAGAGCTAAACTTAGCTGATCCGCAATATTCTTAAGTTTAAGCAAACTGACTATCTTTTCCCCCATAGCTGATATCTCGGCGCTTCTATTCTTTTTATGGTTCGTGATAAGATTAATATCTTCCTGCATCTTTTCTTTTTTAACAGTACATTTTTGTATGGATAGACCCGTCTTTCTTGAAACATAATATCCGATCGAACTGCTTAAGAAAAAGGCCATTATCAAGACGCTGTAGTAGTAGGGATTAAAATCTGACAGGTATCGGTAGAGGAATATCATGGTAACAAGAAAGGAAAGCAGCCCGCCGAACACTCCGGTCAGACTCCAAAACAGCATTACTACCACACTCATCATGATCATGAGACTTATGACGATGAATTCCAGATGTTGGACATAGTTTCCCATAAAGGGAACTACTTTATTCAGGCAATACAATAGCGCAGCGAAAAGGATAACCGAAAAAGCTATTAAGAGATTCCTTCTAGTGAAAGGAGTCATAAAAGTGGCCATAAGAAAGCCTATACTATGGTTTTTTCTGTGGTTTTATCAAAAAAGTGTATTTTGCTCATATCAAAAACAACGTCTATATCCCGATTTATCCGGGGATTAGTGTCCCCTGACACTTTGGCAACAATAACATTCTTCCCCGTGTTAAGATGTATATATACCTCTGATCCGAGATGTTCGACAACTTCACATGTCATTGTAACAATATTCTCGGGAGGCGCTCCAGATACGAAAATCTTATCATAGATATTCTCACTTCTCACGCCCATGATCACGCGTCTATCTACATACTCCTCAAGAACCTCATACATATCCTCTAGTACGCGGACACGAAAATTACCTTCATCAAAATAAAGCTTTTTCTCTTTTTTAACTATTTTCCCTTCCATAAAATTCATGGGAGGAGATCCGATAAAACTCGCTACAAATTTGTTCACGGGAAAATCATAGACTTTGGTAGGGACATCTATCTGTTGAATAATACCGTCCTTCATAACGGCTATCCTGTCGCCCAGCGTCATAGCTTCTGTTTGGTCATGCGTTACATATATCATAGTAGCCTGAAGTCTTATATGAAGCCTATGCAGCTCAGTCCTCATCTGGACCCTTGACTTGGCATCTAAATTACTCAAAGGTTCGTCAAAGAGAAACACTAAAGGCTTACGCACTATCGCCCTTCCTACCGCTACACGTTGACGCTGTCCTCCCGAAAGTTCTCTGGGTTTTCTGCTAAACAAAGATTCCAGGCCTAATATTCCCGCGGCTTCCTTAACTCTCGAATCTATCTCCTCTTTAGGGTATTTTCTAAGTTTCAATCCGAAGGCCATATTCTCATAAACGGACATATGGGGGTATAGCGCATAATTCTGAAATACCATGGCTATGTCTCTGTCTTTGGGGGGGATAAAATTGACTTTACGGTCACCGATATAGATGTCCCCTTCTGAAAGGGTCTCAAGTCCCGCTATAAGTCTAAGTGTAGTGGATTTACCGCATCCTGACGGTCCTACTAGAACCAAAAACTCTTTGTTCTCGACACCGAAACTTACCTCGTCGACAGCAACAATTCCGCCCGGGAAAACTTTCACAACATCTTTGAGGCTAACTTGCGCCATATTTACTGCCTTTAATTATCCTAATTTACAATTTGTTTTTTTTCTGAGCTCATATATTCCATGAGATTAAAAAGAGTTTCTTTCATGTTCTTACGATGGGTAATCATATCTATAAGACCATGTTCCATAAGGAATTCAGAACTCTGAAATCCTTCGGGAAGATCTTGTTTAATGGTCTGTTTTATTACTCTTGGTCCGGTAAACCCTATAAGCGCTTTAGGTTCGGCCATTATAATATCACCTAACGAAGCAAAGCTCGCCATTACCCCGGCCATAGTGGGATTAGTAAGGACGGAGATAAAAAGACCACCTCTTTGATTAAGTTTGTTAAGGGCCGCGCTAGTTTTGGCCATCTGCATCAGAGAAAGAAGCCCCTCATACATTCTGGCTCCCCCTCCTGAACCTGAAATTATCACTAAAGGTATTTTTTCTTTATCCGCATACTCGATTAATCTCGTTATCTTTTCGCCCACTACAGATCCCATAGATCCCATAATAAATCGCGAATCAGTTGCGGCCATAGCCACACGTTTTCCGTTGATTTCGGCTTCCCCCGCTACAACAGCATCCTTTAGTCCCGTGCTTTTTTGATCTTTTTTAATTTTGGTAGGATAGTCGGTAGGTCCCTTGAATTTTAAAGGATCCTGGCTGATCATGTTTTTATCTATCTCTTTGAAAGACCCTTTATCAACCGTGAGCTTAATACGTTCATACGCGCCAATTCTAAAATGATAATCGCATTTCGGACATACGCTCATATTATCCGAAAGAGCTTTATTGTAAAGTAATTCCCCGCAGTCCGGACACTTTGTCCACAGTCCGCTGGGAATATCTTTCTTTTTATTTTTATTGGTTTTGGAAAATATAGGTTTTTTTGAGAAAAATGCCATTTAATTCGTCCTTGTATGCCTCAAAGATAGCTTGTGATCCATAGTTCATAATTACATATCTAACTCTACCGGCTACGAACTACTCGCTACGAACTTAATTAAATTTATTTATCACTAGTCCACTAAGCAACTTCGGATAAAAATAAGTAGATTTTTGGGGCATCATTTCCCCTAGTTCAGCTACAGCTTTAAGCTGTTCTACACGTGTTGGATTCAACAGAAATGCTGACTGATGAGTTCCTGACTTTACTAAAGACTCCGCTTCTTCCGGTGTTTTGACGTAGGTAAGGTTTCCTTCCCCGCAATCCACTGATAATATAACGTCAAAGATAGCGGCATGGAGCACGCTTACATCCATTTTTTTCCATTCCTCGGACTTATTCTCTTTTATGAGGGATACTAGAGCTTTCTCATCTTTTGGCATGAGGAAAAAATATTTGTTATCATTCAGGAACCCGAAAACGTTATCACTACTTTTGTCCCTTTTAAGACACTTTTCAAGTTCATCAAGGTTTTCACATAGCTCTATATCAAAATACTTTCCTAAGGGCTTAATAAGATCATCATTACCCGTATTTGGCATTTTTTTAACAACGCGGTGCGTAGCTACAACAGTCAAATTATCTATATCGTCCAACTCGGTAAAATACATCATTATATGATCTGCTTCACCTTTGTACCCTTCTTGCTCCCTGAACATATCTCTGTATGATCTAGCAACTTCATACCTGTGGTGCCCGTCAGCTATAAAAGTCTTCTTTCCGTTCATCTGAGAGGAAATATCATTAACCGCTTTTTCATCAGAAAACTTCCAAAAAATATGACGAACTCCATCTTCTGCTATGTCAAGAATAGGCTTTTTACCCTCTATACCTTTTTCAAGAATAGACCTTATGCTGCCTTCTTTGTCCGGATATAGAGAAAAAATGGGGCTAAGGTTCCCTTTAACCTCTTTTATGAGGTTCATTCTATCTTTTTTGGGTTTTGCTAGAGTGTACTCATGGGGAAGTACGTCATCACTTATTTCCATGAGACCTACGAACCCTATCCGTCTCAAGGTTTTCCCGTCATACTTATATTCTTGAACATATACATAAAAGGACTTTTCATTGTCCCTGACCATGACGCCTTCTTTTTCCCATTCCGTGAGGAGTTTCCCGGCACGTGTGTACTTATTGTCTTGCGCTCCATTAGTTTCACAAGATTTACCTAGAATAAGCCTAACGATATTATAATCATTTCTATTATAAAGCTTATCCCTCATGTCATCAGAGATAACATCATAAGGAGGGGCTATAACAGCCGAATAATCTCCGTTTATTTTATTCCCGTCATATAAAAGTCCATTGAATGGTCTTACTTCTGCCATAACATTAATCTTCCTAACATTATTCCAAAAATAGCACCGGATAAATTATACAATATGTCTTGTAGCTCCATCTCCCTACCAGGTATAAACGCCTGTATCAGTTCCATTACAATACCATATACACAAGCTGATATCAATGCAAATGCTATATTTTTAGCCATGGGATGACCCCATGTACGATAAGAACCCCTAAGTATTAATGCCGAAAGCACAAGATACTCACAAAAATGGGCTAATTTATCAAAATTTCCCACTAGTAGAGGAAACTTTCCGTCTAAAGGTAGGGTAGAGAACATGAGTATTATAAGAGCCCATAATATAGACGGTACCCAAGCAAAAATAGGCTTATCCTCTTTGATCCATTTGAACATAATAATCCCAATCCTTAATTCTTTACCCGCACGTTCCCGGACATTTGCCTGTCTTCTCACAAGGTTTTGGACCATCGGCCGCCCCAGACGGCTTATAATCTGTCTGATAGAACCCGGTCCCCTTAAATATAAATCCTGCACCTGTTGAGATCAGTTTTTTTACCTTTCCCTTACATTCGGGACATTCTTTTATAGAACCCTCTGTAATGCTCTGAAACCGTTCAAACCCATGACCGCATTCTGAACATTCATATGTATATGTAGGCATTGTTTCCCTCCGTAAATTGAAAACTACAATGTAAGGGCGGTTCGCGAACCGCCCCTACTTAAAGACCTTCTTTATTTTGCTAAAAAATTTATCAGTACCTTTAGGAGCTTCTTTTCCTACACTTGCTTCATACTCCTTTAATATTTTTTTCTGACCGGCATTGAGATCTGTAGGTATGACAACTTCTACTTTAACTAGCTCGTCCCCATGCCCTCTTCCTCCCAATCTTTTGACACCTTTTCCTTTCATGCGAAAGATTTGACCCGTCTGCGTCCCTGGAGGGACTGTCATACTAAGGTCCTCTTCTATCCCCGGAACTTTTATTTCATCTCCAAACACGAGCTGGGTAAAAGATACCGGAGCAACATATAAAAGTTCATATCCTCGTCTAGTAAAAAATTTATGATCCTTCACTGATATCGATACATACATATCTCCATAAGGACCGCCATTAGTACCCGCTTCGCCTTCCCCCGCCATTCTTAGTCTAGTTCCGTTATCGACTCCGGCTAGCACGGTTACCAGGATTTTTTTGACAACTTCTTTTCTCCCCATACCGCCGCACTCGACGCATGGGTCCTTGATCACGAAACCCGCTCCCCCGCACTGGTTACACGTGCGAGCTATACTAAAAAACCCGCTTGACTGGCTGACCTGTCCTCTTCCGCCGCAGGCCGTGCAAGTTATCTTCTGCGTTCCTTTTTTCGCTCCGGTTCCGCCGCATTCACTGCAGACATCATATTTTCTGACCTTAGTATTTTTCTCGGTTCCCTTTACTGCTTCAAGGAAGGATAAGCTTATAGAATATTCAAGATCCCTGCCCCGAGAAGGTCCGCCTCGCCGGGTGCCGCCAAACCCGAACATACCTTCAAATACGTCACCGAAATTTCCACCGAAAACATCCTGAAAAATATCGAACGGATCATGGAATCCGCCGCCACCGGCTCCGGCTCCGGCATTACCGTACTGAAAAGCATTTTCTCCGAACTGATCGTACTTCTGCCGTTTATCGGGATTGCTTAACACTTCATAGGCATGGGAGATTTCTTTAAACTTGTCCTCTGCCTCTTTATTACCAGGATTTTTATCCGGATGATACTTTACCGCAAGTTTCCTGTAAGTTTTTTTTATCTCTGCCTCTGAAGCGCTTTTGTCTACTCCCAGAAGTTCATAGTAATCATTTGCCATGGTTTTTATCCGTAATTCGTGATTCGTGAAAATAAAATTTGTCATCCCGAGTGAGCGTCAGCGAACCGAGGGATCTTACTTGTGCTTATACAGATTCCTCGACTCAATCGCTTTCAGCTCTTTCGCTCGGAATGGTAACCAAGGAGAAAACTCCACAGTCTTCCTTCTAACTCTTAATCCTTTATCCTTTATCCTTTTCATCTTCTACTTTATAGTCCGCGTCCACAACTTCTTCTTCATCGTTCTTTTTTTCGCCCTCATCCTTCGCCCCTCGTCCTTCGTCCTTCGCTTGTCCTTCCTGCTGGGCTTTAGCTTCTTCTTGAGCCTGTTTATATATCTCTTCGGATAATTTATGAGAAACTTTTTGAAGCTCTTCCTGAGCCTTTTTGATCTCTTCTATATTTTCGGATTCCAGCGCCTTTTTCGCTTTTTCTTTAGCTTCCTCAATCTTTTTCTTATCCTCATCCGAGACCTTGTCGCCGTACTCCTTCACGGCCTTCTCAGTCGCGTATATAAAGGTATCAAGCTGGTTCCTGCTTTCAATAAGTTCTCTTTTTTTCTTGTCTTCCTGCTCATGTTCAGTAGCATCATTCTTCATCTTTTCTATCTCTTCCTTGGAAAGACCACTAGAAGACTCAATCCTTATAGATTGTTCTTTCCCCGTAGCTTTATCTTTTGCCGATACATGCACGATACCATTCGCGTCTATATCGAATGCAACCTCTATTTGAGGTACTCCTCTGGGAGCAGGCGGGATACCTATGAGATCAAAACGTCCCAAGGTCCTATTCCCTGATGCCATTTCTCTGTCGCCCTGAAGAACATGTATTGAAACAGCCGTCTGATTGTCCGCAGCAGTAGAAAATATCTGGCTCTTTTTGGTCGGTATGGTAGTATTCGGATCAATAAGCTTGGTCATCACTCCTCCAAGAGTCTCTATCCCCAGCGATAGCGGAGTAACATCCAAAAGCACCACGTCACCCAGACCCTCTTCTCCGCTCAACACGCCACCCTGGATCGCGGCGCCTATAGCGACAACCTCGTCGGGATTAACGCCTTTATGCGGCTCTTTACCGAATATTTCTTTAACAACTTCCTGCACTTTCGGCATACGGGTCTGTCCGCCTACCAATATGACCTCATCTATATCCTTAGCTGAATACCCCGCTCCTTTAAGAGCGTTTAGACAGGGTTCTTTTGTTCTTTCGATAAGATCATCCACAAGCTGTTCCATCTTGCTTCTTGTAAGTGTCATCGTCAGATGTTTAGGCCCTGAAGCGTCAGCCGTAACGAACGGAAGGTTTATCTCAGTTTGAAGGTTAGAAGATAGCTCACATTTAGCCTTTTCCGCGCCTTCTTTAAGACGCTGAAGCGCCATTTTATCTTTCCTAAGATCTATACCGTTAGTTTTCTGGAATTCTTCAGCTATCCAATCAATTATTTTCTGATCAAAATTGTCTCCTCCAAGATGCGTGTCACCATTAGTGGATTTTACCTCAAAAACACCTTCTCCTACATCCAGGATAGATACATCAAAAGTTCCCCCGCCCAGATCGAATATAGCTATTTTTTCGTTTTTCTTACTATCAAGTCCATACGCCAAGCTAGCCGCTGTAGGTTCATTGATAATTCTAAGAACCTTAAGACCCGCTATTTCACCGGCGTCTTTTGTCGCTTGCCTTTGTGAGTCGTTGAAATACGCGGGAACCGTTATTACAGCTTCTGTAACCTTCTCGCCCAGATAATCTTCCGCAGTCTGTTTCATCTTTTGAAGTATCATCGCGGATAGCGCCGGCGGCGTGTATTTTTCTCCATGCGCTTCGACAACCACGTTTCCTTTCCCGTCCTCAGTTATCTTGTAAGGAACGATCTTTTCTTCTTCCTTCACTTCAGAATGGGTTCTACCCATAAATCTTTTTATACTAAAAATAGTGTTGTCAGAATTCGTGACCGCCTGTCTTTTAGCCGGTTGCCCCACGAGCTTTTCCCCTCCGGCCGTGAAAGCTATAACGCTGGGCGTAGTTCTTGCCCCTTCAGCATTTTGTATTACCTTAGGTTCTTTTCCTTCCATAACAGCAACACATGAATTTGTAGTTCCTAAATCAATTCCTATTACTTTACCCATTTTTCTTTCCTCCTTTAATGAGGTCATAACTTATGAAGTGTCAGCGAACATAAGTTATAAGACCGGATTAATCCGCCGTAGCCAGATAATACCAAAATAGTTCGGCGAAGGCGGATCTCCTTTATTTTATTATTCATTATTTTTAGCTACCTTTACCTGCGCAGGCCTCAGTAACCTTTTGTTAAGCATATACCCTGCCCGTACCTCTTCTACTATATCTCCATCCGGAACCTCTTCCGTTTCCACCATAAGCACGGCTTCATGTATATTCGGATCAAACTTTTCTCCTTCGGTTTTTATCTTCTCAACACCGTTAGATTCAAGTACTTTATGGAACTCTTTCTGGACCATTGTTATACCTTCCATAACAGCTGTTTTGTCTTCCGCTTTCTCCATAGCATCAAATGCCATATCAAAATTATCCATTATGGGGAATAGTTTCGAGATTATACCTTCATTGGCAAATCTCATATGATCTATTTTCTCTTTTTCGATACGTTTCCTGGTATTCTCATACTCGGCATGTACTTGTAACCATTTAGCCTGATACTCCTCACATTTTTCTGATTTTTCCGTCAAGAGATCAAATTCTTTTTTTGGTATCTCGATCATATTTTCTTTTTTCTTGGAATTTTTCTTATGCATTTTTCCTCTTTATCCGTTTATCTCTTCAAGCTTCTTGCTTATAATATCCGATAGGGACCGGATAGTACCCAGAGCTCTGTCATAATCCATCCTCATGGGTCCTATTACGCCAAGCCTTCCAACCGTTCGGCCATTGAGATTATATCCCGAAGTAATAACGCTGCAGTCCTTTAAAGCTTCTGGCATATTATCCTCGCCGATATATATTTTTATACCGCTATACGGAAGTTCTCCCGTCATAATGCGGGTTATATCTTTGCGTTCGGAGAATACTTGTAAAAATTTCTGTGTAGCGTCAAGATCTCTGAATTTCGATTCCTCAATAAAATGATTTAATCCATCACAACATATTTCGTTTTCAATATTCTCGCTAAATATAGCGTCAATTATGCTCACGGCTGTTCTTTTAAAATCTTTTACTCTGCCATCATTCGCTGTTTCAGGAGAGCCGGACGTTCTTTCTCTGAGCTTTTCGGCTATATTTGAAAGATTATCAGGCTCATAACTATCATTTATGTAGTTGGTTATTTTTTCGAGGTCGGCTTTTTCGATATCTTCTTCAAGGTTTATTATGTAATTCTTGACAGCATTGGTCATAGTAACAAGTATAGCCAAAACCGTTTCGGCCTTTATTTTTATGAGTTCTATATGTTTAAGATACAGGTTGTCTATGCTGGGCCACATTACTATACCGGCATTCTGAAGCTGTCTGCTTATAAGAAAAGAAGTCTTTTCTATAACCTCTTTCATCGTCCTGATATGCTTATCATACTCGGATATCAATCTTTCGGCCTCGGCTCTTTCCAATTTTATCCTAACCTTGGCAACTTCAGCATAACTGCGATATCCTATGGATGTGGGAATACGGCCGGCCGATGTATGGGGCTGTTCAATATACCCTTCTTCCTCAAGTTCGGACATGATGTTCCTTACGGTAGCGCTTGAGATACTACTTTCCATATCTCTCGACACCGTTTTAGAACTCACAGGAACTGCCGTATGCACATAGGAATATACTATATGTCCCAGTACATCTAATTTTCTTTCTTCTTTTTTAGTTCTATCCATAATTTAGCACTCTTTCCTTTAGAGTGCTAAATTATAGCATTAAGGCTAAATTTGTCAAGAAAATTTAACGATGATCGTATCCGGGGTTTAAACCCCGGCTACCGCTAAGATTTCAGCCGATTGTAGCCTGGGTTTAAACCCCGCCTACCGCTAAGATTTCAGCCGATTGTAGGCTGGGTTTAAACCCAGCCTACTGCTTGTTTTTTAACTGTTTGAAGAGCGCGTATTTGACCTTCTTGGGGAGCCTGCAGAGATCATCAAAAATTGTGCGCCAATTCAAAACTTATCCAAGATCGTAGCCGGGGTTTAAACCCCGGCTACCGCTGCTGAATCATAAAGGTATGGGTTAGAACCCGGCTACTGTTACCGCTTCATCTGTTTGAAAAGCGCGTATTTGACCTTCTTGGGGAGCCTAGCCTTGATATACAGGCCTTTTTCCTGATATTCCTCATGTTTTACGGTCCCATGGTCATATATCAATTTAGACAAGGCATAATGCTTATGCGGGAGAACTATCTCAATGTCTTCTTCCTCTAGATCAACAAACTGGATTATCCTATCCTTTAGTTCAGTGATTCCTTCCCTTTTAAGTGCCGATATCATCACAGAACCATCGTTCTTCCTTATTATGCGTTCTTTGTCCCTGAAACCAGTCATCTTGTCAGATTTGTTAAGCACTGTTATGAGGGGTTTATCCTTTACTTTAAGTTCATCTAATACTTTATGAACCGCTTCTTTTTGTTCATCCATACAATCAGAGCTCATATCCATAACATGCAGTAAGATATCAGCGTTAACCGTCTCTTCTAGTGTAGTTTTAAAACTTTCTATCAAATGATGAGGAAGTTCACGCAGAAACCCGACTGTATCAGATATCACCGCGTTACGATTCCCGGTAAGATCTATCTTCCTTATAACCGGATCCAACGTGCTGAAGAGCTGATCCTTGACCTTGACGGATGAATCTGTCAAAGCATTAAAAAGTGTCGATTTCCCTGAATTTGTGTACCCTACCAAAGCTATAGAGAATGACGAAAACCTTCCCCTTCCAAGCCGCGCGGCGTCTCTGTGTTTTCTTATGTCTTTGAGTTTCTTTTTAAGTACGGATATCTTTTCTCTGACTCTTCTTCTATCAACCTCAAGCTGCTGCTCTCCGGGACCTCTAGTGCCTATCCCTCCGCGCTGCCTGGAAAGATGAAGCCACATCCTGCTCAGTCTAGGCAAAAGATACATAAGCTGCGCTAACTCAACTTGCACTTTACCTTCCTTAGAAGATGCTCGCCGCGAAAAAATATCCAGTATAAGCTGTGTCCGGTCAATTATTTTTACCTCGAACACCTTTTCAAGATTCTTCTGCTGCGAAGGAGATAGATCATTATTGAATACCGCTACATCCGCTTTTTTTTCTTTTATTAAAAGAGATATCTCTTCGGCTTTTCCTTTTCCGATAAAAAGATCAGGAGTAACCCTTTTCACAGAGCATTTCATGTTCCCTGCAACATCCACGCCACATGCCCTTGTAAGCCGGTTAAGCTCGTCAACCCGATCCTCCAGCCTCCATGATGTCCGTACGGCCCCGTCAACCGTGATCAGTACAGCTTTTTCTTTTTCTTTACCCGTTTTATGCATTAACTTATTACCTAATTTATTTTAATTTATCCAAGATATCTTCTACGATTTCTCCGGACGCTCTGTCGGCGTCTATCCATACGATACGGTCGTCTCCGCGGAACCATGTCATCTGGCGTTTTGCGTAACGTCTTGTATTCTTCTTAAGCTCTTCTTTGGCTGTCTCAAGATCGATCTCGCCTGAGAGAAGCGACATTATTTCTTTTATGCCCAAAGCCTTGTCGGCAGTAATCCCTATTTCTTTTTCTGAAAGCCTTTTTACCTCATCTACCAAACCCTGCTCGAACATATCGTCAACTCTCTTATTTATCTTTGAGTATAAAAGCTCTCTAGGTAAATTGAGTCCATAAAACATCATGTTATATTTTTCGGAAATACCTTCTGTTTCGATTTTCTTATCCGTCATGGTCTTCCCGGTAAGCTCAATTACCTCAAGCGCCCTTATTATTCGTTTAGTATCATTATGATGTAATCTTTCGGCTGTTTCGGGATCCGCATCATGCAATTTTGCATGAAGATATTCAGGGCCTTTCTTTGCGGCTTCCTTTTCAAGCTTGTCCCTAAAATCATTATCTTTTGGAGGAGATTCAAACAATCCGTCGACCAGAGCCTTCACATAAAGACCGGTACCTCCGGCGAATATCGGGGTCCTTCCTCGTGAGATAATATTTTCGATCAGTTTTTCTGCCCTCGCCGCGAACTGTGCCGCACTGAACTCTTCTTCCGGAGATATCTCTTTCACAAGATGATGTTCTGCCTTGCTCAGAAGCTCCTCATTCGGAGCTTGGGTTATTATATCCATATCCTTGTATATCTGCATAGAATCGCAGGAGATAACCTCTCCACCAATTCTAACGGCCAGTTCGGCGGCTACCTCACTTTTTCCGGACGAAGTCGGACCGAGGATAAAGATAATGTTAGTTTTCCGCATAATATTCATCCTGTTCCCATCCTGCGGGGTTGTTTATAATGTATTCGCGAATGCGGTTCATGTCGGATTCGCTGCGGATAACATGTTCATAATAATTGCGTTGCCAAAGGCGGGTACCGGGGGTGTTGTTTTTTTGATTAATTTGTTTGGTCACCGCCGATTTAAATGAACGTATGATTGTTGACAATGAACCGGTTACCGGTTTACCAAAACATACCATTGTAGTGCGGGCACGGCATGCCGTGCCCGCACGTATATTTATAATCCCGTGAACATGATTGGTCATCACAATATATTCATCCAATTCGACATTCGGAAAATGTTTGGGTATTTCATTCCAACATTTGTCCGCGATTTCCCCGCATTCATTCAACACCATTTCACCGTTCTTTACATTGCCAAATACAGATTTGTGGTCCGCCACACAAATCGTCACGTAATATGCACCCTCTTGCGCATAATTATAATCTTTCAATCGAATTAATTTACGGTTTCCCGGCATTGTTGGGTTCTCCCAATAATAAAGGGCACGGCATGCCGTGCCCCTACTTGTCATGCATCCTTCGCAACCCTCTCCCCCTTCAACGTCGTCGGGCTGGTGCCGGTTATCTTGACTTGTATTAATTTCCCGATAAGATCTTCTTTTCCGGGAAAAACACATGGGGTGTTGTTTCGTGTTCGGCCTATTAATTCCTCATCAGACATCCGGCTCTTTCCTTCAACCAGTATTTCCTGCAGGCTTCCTATCATGACTTTGTTCTTTTTCAGAGAAATATTTTTTTGTAAAAATAAAAGGTCGCTATTTCTCTTCCTTTTCATGCCATCTGTAACATCATCCAGAAGATCTGACGAGACAGCAGGCGGACGAGGAGAATACTTAAAGATAAATGCGGAGTTATATTCAACGTCTTCCATGGCTTTATACGTAAGATCAAAATCCTCTGTTTTTTCCGAAGGAAACCCTACGATAATATCCGTGCTTATGCCTACATCAGGCACTAAATTTCTCAAAAGATCTACCTTCTTTTTATAATCGCTATACTCATATTTCCTATTCATCAGATCCAAGATCTTATCCGAACCGGACTGAAGCGGGAGATGCAGGTGTTCACATACTTTATCCAGTTCTTTTATAGCCCTAAAAAGCGCTTTATCCGCGTCTTTGGGATGACTGGTTGTAAAACGTATCCGTTTTAGACCGCCGACACCGTTTACTTCCTCTAAAAGTTCCGGGAAAGTTATCTTGTTAGTAAGGCTCTTGCCGTAAGAATTTACGTTCTGACCGAGAAGAGTTACCTCTTTGTAGCCCTTATCAACCAATCCCTTGATCTCATCAATTATGTCGTTCTTAGGACGTGAAACTTCCCTTCCCCTTACATGCGGCACAATACAATATGAACAGAAATTGTTACAGCCGTACATGATATTTACAAAAGCCGAGAACGCGCCCGCGCGATAAGTTTCCTCAACCTTCTTGCGCGGTCTCTTAGTATTCTCCACGGCTACTACCTTCTCGGAAGCCGCAGTTCTGGACAGGATATCAGGAATATCATAAATATTGCTTGGTCCGACAACTATGTCTACTTGGGGATATTCCTTTATAAGCGTGTCTCCGTGCCTCTTTGCCATGCATCCCAGTATTCCAATACGAAGATTAAGATCTTTCTTTTTACGGCTTTTTAACTTATGTACGGCACCAATAACTCTGTCCTCGGCATGTTGCCGAACGCTACAGGTATTAAAGAGTATTAACTCGGCTTCTGTTTCATCTTCTGTTATTTTATACCCTTTTTCCATAAGCATCGAAGCAATGAGCTCCGAATCGCGACTATTCATCTGACAGCCGAAGGTACGGATGTAGACTTTTTTTGGCATATTTTTGTAACTCTTTGATTCTTTTGACATTGTGTTTTTCTTTCTGTTTCTGAAAACAAAAAATTAAAAGGGGGGAAAAGAGAAAAAGAAATTCTTTTTGGGGGCAAAGACCCGCCAATGGCCGGGGCGATTTTGATGTTTTTAAAAAGCAGCCCTGCCAGCTCTTTCTTAGTAGCAAAATCTATTTTTTCTTTGCTGTCATCGTAGCCGTCAAGAAAGTCTTTTACTCTGTTAACATAGCCCTCGGAACGCTCCCGCTCTATCCCTCGAAGCTCAATACCAGCAAGGAGTTTTTTGATCTCGTCCTCATCCCTGCGCAAAGCATCCATCTTACCACGATACACGTCCTCACCAAGCAAATTTTCCAGATAAGCGTCGGTAAGCTTTAACTGCTTTTCTTGGTTAATTTTTAGCTTATCTTTGACTTCAGAGAGGTCTGTTTTTGCGTTTTTAGCAAAAAATGGGAAATTCGCCCCATTTTGCAAAGTCCCTGTCGTCCATCGGCTCTGTTTTAAACGCTCATTTTGGACTAATTGAGCCACTATTCTTGTAACTTCCGGCTCGATATCCTCTGCCTTCACTGACCTATTTGTACACTTGATATAGCTTGCATATGGCCCGGAACAACGATACCACCTTTTCTTTTTATTTGTTCGATGGTTCGATGGTTTGATATTGAAGATACACCATTGTATTTATGATTACACTTTGTGCAAGTAAGTAGACCAGTTAAAAGATACTCTTTATTTTTTACTCTTGGTCGCCACGTTCGTATCTTATTCGCTAATAGCTTTTGAACTTCTACAAAATCATCTTCATCAATTATTAGTTTATGCTTTCCCTGCGCCACAATAATTTTAGAAGGATCATTTTTGATGTACTTGTAATGTTTCTTGGTTTTCTGATTTTTATCATAATGCTTTTTATTCCAGACAATCTTGCCAGTGTAAATTCTGTTCTTCAAAATGTCGCAGATGAATTTATTGTAAAATTGCTTGCCTGTTCTTGTTTGATATTTTTTCCTGTTTAAATATTCAGTAATATCATGTGTGCTCTTGCCTGCAAGATACATTGCGTAAATCAGCTTAACAATATCAGCTTCCCTCTTCTCAATCTCTAATAGCTTCTTGTCTTTATTATAGGTATAGCCAAAGGGAGAGAACCTCGCGCCTTGCCAATTACCTTGCTGAGCACCCTTGATCATTCCAGGGAATACTCTTTCGGAAATTCTATTACGCTCAAACTCCGCAAATGAGCCTAACTGCTGAAACATTAATTTTCCAGCTGAAGTCGTACTATCAAAAGGCTCTGTTGCAGATTTGAAGCCAACACCATAAGAAGATAGCTCATCAGCCAACATAAGCAGGTCTTTAAGGTTACGGCTAAAGCGATCTATCTTGTGAACTAAGATAAGTTCAAATCTCTTCGCCTTTGCATCAACAAGCAACTCTTGCAAAGCAGAGCGACGTGTAGAGTATGCGCTTATGCCATCATCAGAGTAAACTTTAAAAATCTCATAGCCTTCACGTATGGCAAAAGCTTCAAGATATTCTCTCTGCACCTCAAGAGAATACCCTTCTCTTGCTTGGTCTTCGGTAGATACGCGAATGTAAATTGCAATTCTCATTTCTTACCTGGCTTCTTTTTGCTTTTTTTCTCAATTCTTTTTGCAAGAAGTCTTAACTCTCTATCATCTGTCAAGGCTTCTTGTTTAGCCTCCGCAGTTAATCTATGCCTATCAAACACTTCATAATGCTCAAGTGCCAAAGTATCAGCTATTTCTTTGCTGACCTTACCTGAATGTGATAAAATATCTCTCTCTTGGAACTTTAGAAAAGCATCTAGTTTTTCCCGCCAGTTTCGCATAAAAATTTGATGATGACGTTTCGCCTGATCTTCAGCATAGTCTAAATACATTGTTACAATCCGATTAAGCCCTTCTATTTCTTTTTGATTTAAATAATTTTTTGCAATCGTTACGTCCTGTCTGCGAATTTTTACCCCTTTCCATGAAGTCAATCCCATGTTAGGTTTCTTAGCATCAGCTCTCTCTAAGATCAATTCAGCCGCTGTTTTTCCTGAAATAGCAAAATGAAGTTTATTTTGAACAATATTAAAAAATTCCAACGTCTCTTCTGCTTTTGGGTCATAGTCAACCGCCAGTCTATAGATATCTCTGATTTTTTGATAGAACCGTTTCTCTGAAGAGCGGATATCCCGAATACGCTCTAAAATCTCATCAAAATAATCAGAGCCTATGTTTACTCCGGTCTTTAAACGCTCATCATCCAAAGTAAACCCTTTGACAAGATATTCATTTAGATGCTCTGTTGCCCATTTACGAAATTGCGTACCGCGAAGAGAACGAACCCTAAAACCAACAGCCACAATAAGCTCAAGATTGTAAAAATCAACTTTTCTAGAAACCTTTCGTGATCCCTCTTTTTGAACTATTAGGAATTTCCTAATAGTTGCTTCTGGAAGTTGCTCTCTTTCGCTATGTATATTTTTTATATGTTCATTTATAGTTGGAACTGATACTTGAAATAACTCGCCCATCATCTTTTGCGTAAGCCATACAGTCTCATCCTGAAGACGCACTTCCAGTTTAGTTTGCCCATCCTCTGTTTGATATAATATCAGCTGTGATTGATTCTTATCTGCCATAGGTTATTCCTCCCACTAATCCTTTAACGTCTCTCGCCATTTCTTGATCTTGACGATACACTCATCCGTAAACACCGGATGACCTTTATAATCACGTTTAGGAACAACCCATCCCTTTTTCATCCAATAATAAAGACCTTGACGAGTTAAACCTAATTCTTCTGCCGCTTCACTAAGATTATAGTTTTTATCCATAG
>Ga0208904_1000204_pt1 | contig 51204 bp, 42 predicted proteins | sample AntAceMetag02UKB_FD_184774 | JGI IMG/M metagenome (GOLD analysis project Ga0208904, IMG submission 184774) | Saline lake microbial communities from Ace Lake, Antarctica - Antarctic Ace Lake Metagenome 02UKB (SPAdes) (version 2) | ecosystem: Environmental > Aquatic > Non-marine Saline and...
TAGTATCTCCGAAATCAACGAAAGTAGTATATTTTTCTTGTCTTTGTATACTTCCATTAAGCACTTTTCCTTCTTCTCCTTTGTATTTTTCAAAAATTATTTCTCTTTCTGCCTCTCTTAATCTTTGGGTGATGACTTGTTTAGCTGTTTGAGCTGCTATTCGTCCGAAATCTGATGGTACTTCTAGTGGAGTTCTGATGATATCTCCAATTTTGAATTTATTCTTGGTAATTTTTTTATTTTTAGGTGGCATGAGGTTAGCTTCAGAAATTTGTATTTCAGTTCTTGGATTAAAGCGTTTTTTTTCTTCAACTTCTTTCTTTTCATCATTTTTTTCTTTTCCCTCTAATTTTTCCTCCTCCAAAACGTCTTCAACTACGGTCTTAACGTCAAATACTTTCATTCCTTTGTTTTCGGGATTAAATTCAACTTTAATATTTTGATTTTTTTCGCCAAAATCTTTGCGAAAAGCTGCCGCTAAAGCTTGTTCTATGGCTTCTAGAACCTGCTCATGGGAGAGATTTTTTTCTTCGCAAATTTGTTCTATAGCTGATAAAATAGTAATTTCCATATATTTTATTCTTTAGATAAAGATAACTAACCCGATTTTAGGTTAGTTTGTTATATTTAACATCATAGCAGTTTTTTTAAAAAAACACAATACTTTTTTAATCTTCGTTTTTAACGAAGATTAAAGCGTAATGATATGGACCTGCTTCTAGTTCTTTCTGAAATTGTAATCCTGTTTTTTCAGCATAACTTTTGGCTTCTTCTATTGAAAGGCGATTTTCTAATGGAGGCCCTATGGGCACTTTAATCTTTTTCCATTCGGTAATTAGAAGTTTTCCTTCTTTTTTTAAGATTCTAGAAGCTTCTTTCATAATTTGATCTATTTTTTCATTTTGAAAAAGCATATTATTAAGCATAGCTAAATCTATACTTTCGTTGCGTATCTTTGTTGATTCAAGAATTTCTAAATCGGCCCAAACAGTTCTTAGGTTCGTAATACCGAATAAATTAGCGGTATTTTTTACATTTTCTAGGGCTGATTTAATAATATCTACAGCATAGACTAATCCGTCTTCGCCGATTAGTTTGGCTGCTTGGATTGCAAAATATCCTCTACTTCCACATCCTAAGTCAGCGACTTTCATTTTTTCTTCTAAACCAACTTCTTCCAGTAAACTGCGAGCATCAATTATATTATCTTTCACTATACTTTGTTTATTTTTGTTAGCCATATGATTGATAGTATATATAGGTTTGTTAATATTCACAAGCTTTAATATCTCTTTTTTTAAAAATCCCCGATTACCCAAGCGTCCAATTACCCATCTCTATATTACTTTTATTTGAGCTCCTATTTTATTTAAACGTTCGCTCAATTTTTCATAACCACGATTGATAGAATAAACATTGCGTAAAATTGAAGTTCCTTGTGCCTTGAGCATGGCAATTAAGATTATAGTTGCTGGTCGTAAAGCAGAAGGGCAAATAATTTCAGTTGCTCTTAATTTGGTGGGACCGTTAATATAGACTCTATAAGGATCGGCTAGAATAATTTTAGCTCCTAGTTTTGCTAATTCAGTATAATAAATAGCTCGATGTTCGTAAACCCAATCGTGGATTAGCGTTTGTCCTTGAGCTTGGGTGACAACAGGCACAAAAAAGGGCAAGTTGTCAATATTTAATCCCGGAAATGGTCTAGCATAAATTTTTTCTTCTAGAGCTTTTAATTTAGAAGGAAATGTTTTAATATCCACTAAGTTTGTAAAATTATTTTTACCCTTGTATTTTTTAATAATTTTAAAATTAAAACCCATTTTTTCTAATTTCAATAATTCCAATTCTAAAAAATCAATAGGGCATCTTTTAATCGTTAAGGTAGAATTTGTGGTTGCAGCAACAGATAAGAAGAACATTGATTCTATGGGGTCTTCACTAACATAATATTCAACAGAAGTTTTTATTTTAGGTTTTCCAAACACAGTGAGCGTTGTGGTTCCTATACCCTTGATCTTAACACCTAATTTGGTTAAAAAATAACATAAATCTTGAACTTGATAATTAGCTGAAGCAAATTTGATGGTAGTTTGTCCTTTGGTTCTGGCTGCGGCCATTAAAATATTTTCAGTAGTTGTGTCTCCTGATTCATAGAGAACTATTTTATTAGGTTTTATTCGTTCATGACTTATTTCATACGACTTATTAAGAGTTCTAATTTTAACTCCTAATTTTTCTAAAGCAAATAAATGTGGTCTAACTGTTCTTAAGCCCAATTTACATCCACCAGGTTGGGGGAGAGAAAATTTTTTAAATTCATGAATAAGGGGACCCATAAACATAACAATACTTCTTGTTTTGGTCGCTGATTTTTTGTTGAGATTTTTTATTTTTAATTTTAAGGGACAAATAATTTCCAAATCACTTTTTTTTATCCATTCTACTTTAACCCCTAAACTACGTAGAACTTCAATCATGCGATTGACCTCTTCGATGTGTGGGACTTTTCTAAGGATAGTTTTACCCTTATTTAAAAGGCTAGCCGCCATTAATCCCATGGCACAGTTTTTGGATGTATTTGTAATAACCGTCCCTTTTAGTTTTCGTCCTCCTTTAATTTCAAGATTCATATGCCAAAAATATTAAAATTTTATTTACCAGTAAAAAGACAACAAACAGCTCCTTTGAATTTCCAGTCATTTTTTTGAGCTTTTAATAGTCCAGCTATAGACAATAGACTATCATAGCTTATTCCAGTAATATCTGTATTATTTTCAATAATTTTTTTTGCTCTTTTAAGTTCTTTGTCGCTAATTACCCAAGCCCATCCAGCTGATTCTTGAAGGGTTCTTATAACATCAGTTTTTCTTTTGGCTGTTTTGTCTACAATAGCTTTAGCTAAAGATTTCTTTTTGAGCTTGAAATCTTTGTCAAAATTTTGGGACAAAGAATGTATTTTTTCTGTCTGAACGATATGAATTTCTACATTCTGATTTATTTTTTTAAAGTATTGAAATATTCCTAAACTAGTTATTCCCGAAGACGTTGGAATAAAGATTGCTTGCAAGTTTGGTATTTGTCCTATTTCTTCTCCTAAATTGATATAGGCTTCTTCGGCCTGAGGTTCAGTGGATCCCCTCAAAAATATAGCTCCTGTTTCTTTGGAAAATTTAAAAGCTTCTTGTTTGGCTTTTTTCGATTTTTTAATTTTAATCTGAGGAGAATTATTGCTAACTAATTTTAAACGTTTCCATTTTTTTGAGTCCATAGTTGATGGAACAAAAACCATTAAATTTATTTGAGAATTTTTTATTTTTTTTAAATAATAGCAAGCAGCAATAGCGGCATTGCCAGAAGAAGAAATCACAAAATCTTTTTCTCCTTGAGAAATATATTTCTCAAATAAATGAGAAAGAAGTCTGATTTTATGAGAACCAGATTCATTAAGGTATTCATGCTTAATCCAAACCTCAGATAAGTTTAATTTTTTAGACAAGTCAGGATATATTTTTTGTTCAGTGTTGTTAATAATCATAAGGGGGTTGACATTGTTGCTTATTTTTTTAAAATGTTATTATGTTTAATTTAATTTGCCCAGAGTGCAAAAACAATATTAATATTTCCGAAGTTTCTGAGATTAAAGAAGGTAGTATTATCGAATGTGATACCTGTGGGATTACATTAGAGATTTCAGGGATTGAAGGGGATAAGGTTAATCTAGAAGTGATAGACGAAGGTAAATAGTCTTATTTAAGAGAGATTTGTTTTACGCTTTGGTTAATCATTCCTCGAAAACTATGAGATCCTAAAAAGATAATTACATCTTTGGGTCTTGTTTTTGTTTTTAAGAAATTTATTAATTCATCATCTATCTCAAAATAAGAAACTTTTAGATTTTTCTTATTTTCTTTTTTGATTATTTCGGCAAGTTCTTTTCCATCCATTCTCTTTTCTTGCTTGGCATTTGTTTTGGTTTTTGATAATCGGGGGATTAATACAAAATCAGCAGAGGAAAATGTTTGTTGATAGAATTTTTTACTAGTTTCAGTACGGTTACCTACGTTTGGTTCATAAATAGCGAAAATACGAGATTGAGGGAAATAAAGACGAATAGCTTTTAGAGAACTTTCAGCTTTGATCGGAGAATGAGCTAAGTCATCAAATATAAAAATATTCTTTTCTGAAGATTTAAGTTCTAAACGACGTTTTACTCCCTGAAAACTATGAATTGATTTTTTTATTTTATCTATTTCTATTCCTATTATATCAGCCATAGCGATTCCCGCTGTGAGATTTTCAATCATATGTTCTCCAAATAATTTAGTTTCAAATTCTCCCAATACCTTATTTTGATTATAGACAGTAAAGCAAGATTTTTGAGACGACAAAGAATTTATTTCATAGGAATAATCTTTTTTGTTTTTAATTGCTTCTCTTCTTCCATAACGGATTATTTCGGTATCTGTCAATGAAATTGTTTTTTCTAAATTATTATCTTTTTCTTTTTTAAGATTGGCTAAAATTTTTCCATGAGAGGGCAATAACTTTATTAGTTTCGCAAAGCTATCTAAATAATCTTTTTCTCGAGGGAAAATATCTACATGATCCCAAATAACGGAGGAAAGGATGAGGTGAGTTGGCTTATACCATAAAAATTTAGAACGAATATCCCAACGAGCTGTGCTGTATTCGTCTCCTTCGGTTATACTCCATTGACCTTCTCCATTATGCGCGCCATTTTTTAAATTGGGAGCTATTCCGCCCACAAACCAGCTAGGATTTTTTTTAGCTTGTTTCAGTATATGTGACAAAAGAGCGCTAATAGTTGTTTTGGCATAAGTGCCAGCAACTACTATAGAGTTTTTTTTAATAATATATTTTTTTACTAATTCTGGAAATGATTTTATGGTTAATTTCTTTCTAATCACTTCTAAATATTCTGGATTTTTCAAAGAGATGAAATTACCCATCACTACTATTTGGGGTGAACCAATCTTTTCGGGATGCCATCCAGGGTAAAAATTGATCTTCGCTTTTTGTAGGTGTTCGCTGATCGGAGGAAAAAATCCTTTATCGGATCCAGTTACTTCCCAGCCCATTTTTTTGAACATTACCGCTAATGCTCCCATGCCGACTCCGCAAATACCAATAAAATGAATATGTTTTTTATTTGTCATTTTTTAAATTTTCCAATCATTCCACTCTTCTTTAATTTTTTCTTCTTGCGTTTTTGATACATTACCCGATATTATTACTGTTCCCTTTTTGTCTTTAAAAAGTTTATCAAAGCAATTATGAATATCTTTAAGAATCATTGATTTAATAATTTTTTGTTGTTTAGAGAAGTCTAAAACTTGGTCATGTTTAAACATAAGAGCATACCATCCTGCCATGTTAGCAAATATGATTGGATTATCTTTGTCTAAATCCATGGTTGTCAATTTTTTATTTTTATAATATTCAAATTCTTTTTCACTCAATGATTTTTTGAAATTTTTCAGCGTTTTGCAGAGCAATGAACAAAAAGATGCTGTTTTTTGAGGGGCAAAAAATGATTCTATGAAAAAATCAAAAAATTCAGTATATGTTCTTAGGTTAGCGTCAATTGAATAACAAAATAGTTTATCTTTCATAGTATAGAAAAGATAATTGCTTAAGATTTCAATAAAAAACTCCCATTTAACATTTTCTTTGGCATTATGATTGAATATTGGATAATGAAATCCGAAATAATTTTGTTGTTGCTTTTGGTTTATTATATAGATATTGTCGCCAGGGTAAATATATTTTTGGAAATTATTTTTATTTTTTCTTGGTCTTGGAGGAAATGATAACGAATTATTAATAAGTCTTATTAATTTTTTATGATTCACGTCACCAGACACAGTCAAAATTATATTTTCTGGTTGATAATATTCTTTAATTAAATTATTAACATCATTAAGCGTAATTTTAGAGATACTATTTTTACTACCTAAAATTTCAAGACTTAAAGGATTATTTTTATAATAAAGTTTTTTTACTAATTCATCATAGACGAAAATGGGATCTCTTTTGCATTCGGATAATTCTTCTAAAATAATTTTTTTTTCAGTTTCAATGTCTTTTTGAGTTATATTTAGACCTTTTAAAATTTTGGACAAGAATTGAACGCTAATAGCAATATCATTCTTGTGAGACCCGAACTCAAAATTTGTTCGGTCCACCATAGAATATGCTTTAAAATTGTCGTTTATGTAGTGTTTTACCCAAGAATGTTTTTTTAAACTATTAATTGCTTTTTTTTGGAGAAGATGTTCAGCCAAGTGCGATACGCCATTATTATTTCTGTTCTCATAACGAGAACCAGTTTTAATCGCCATATCAAAATATATGGAATTAAGATGGGGGTAATCACAAATAATTACAGTTAAATCATTTTTTAATTTATAGATATTAGTTCTTTTCATATAGTATTAGTATATTACAAAAAAACAGAGGAATCAAGTTAATGATTCCTCTTTAATGTGGTGTAAGTCGCAAAACAATTTATTGTTTTGTCTTTTTAGTGTCATGCACCTTGCGACTAGTTTGTGTCTTGGATGGTTTTGGATCATTACGTTCTTTCCTTTTGATGTTGTTTCCGCCACGATATTTACCGTCGTATCCACGTGCCATTTTGTTTTCCTCCTTTTCTAGTTTTTTTACAAACCTTTCATGCGTCGTTCGCGTCTTTTAATTTCCATTTTTTCTAAAAATGGAATCCATAAAGCGAGAGCATCAAGCGGGGTTGCAACAAGAAGTTGTTTTGCCTTTTTGCTAATTCTTTTCGTTAAATCGTAGGGTATCACTTTGGGCCAAAATTTCAAAATATGATGAGTGATTATTTTGACTTTTATGCTTCTACAACTATCACAGAATATAACAAGATTACAATGAGTTAATTCTGGATTTTGTTGTAAAACACTTTTGATCCCTTTTAGGTTTTCAGTAGTTGTCCGAGCATTTTCTTCCAGTATTATTGGTGTAGAAATATTTTTTGATAAATATTTCGCCATCATTCCCGCCTCACTTACTCCTGGGGCACCATTAGGATTGGTAAATCCGCCTGTTGTGATAATTTTTGTTATTTCATTGGTATTTACGAATTTTATCACAGCATTAAGATATTCTCGCATTCCCGTGTTAAGATAACAGCCGTATCCGAGTACAATCAATAAAATATCTTTCATTTTGTTTTCCTCCTTTTTGTTCTATAAAAGAACGATATTTGGCTATTATTATACAAAAAATAATAAAAAAGTCAAGTTATTGTACAAAATAAAAGTTTGGGAACTGAGTTCCCAAACTTTTTAATCTTGGATTTTTTATTTTTTAATATAACCTATTTTTCAAAAAATCTTTTTTTAATTGATTATGATATGTTAAATTTTTTAGTCCGCTTGTTTTTACGTCCCAAAATCCACCTATTATTCTGCTTGCTAAGATTGGCCTAATAGATATGTCAAATTTATTTTTTTCTGGAACAGAGAAATTTTTGCGGATTTTGTTTAAATAATATTTCGCAAATTTTGGCGCATTAGCGCTTGTATATACTCTATGATAGAAATAGCAGATATCATAATATTTTGGCGTTTGACTACTTGCATGTTCCCCGTCAATTAGTATGAACTTTTTGTTATTCTGAATCATATGCCATGGAACAAAATCTCCATGATTTACTCCTGCTGTATATGTATTTTTTAGTTTTTTTACTTCATTAATGACATCTTGAAGTTGATTTTCTTTTACTTCTTCATACCAACCATTAACTTTTTTGAAGTAATTGTCCCATCTTTCTGTAAAATTTTCTGAATCTTTGTCTCGATAAAAGTTTATGTTTTTCAGCGAAAGAAGAAATAAATTGGTTTTAACAATGTTATCAATCCATTTATTCAAATTTTTTATATTAAATAGGTTTTTGGGTGATAAAAATTGTCCAGCATGATAGCTTGATAAATAGTAAAATCTTTTTTGATAATGCCCATAATCATAAATTTTAGGGACATTAAAATAATCAATATTAGATTTTTCAATCAGTTTGTAAATTTGTTTATTCCAAGAAACTTCATTTTGTGTTCTTTCTCCAATATCAGGAGTGGAAGACATCTTAAAAAAGAAAATTTTATTATTTTTTTCTAATTTACCGTGGATATGCCTCCACAATTGTTTGACATCAAGGACATTAAATCCTTTTTTTGTAAAATAATTCTTAATCTCTGTTTTATTCGCTACTTTGCTTTTCCTGTAATTTTTTCCGTTTTTGGTTGTAAATAAATCAATATTTAGTTTATCTTTTGCCATATATATTTGTTTGATTATCTGATAAATAAATTCGTCCAATCTTCTGGAAAACGGATTTGATCTGTGGTGGGCAATCCAGTTTTTTCTTTTATATCTGCAATAATACTTTTTGCCTCTTGATCTGTCATTCCGTTCGTGTTTAAAGAAATAGCAACCACTTTAGTGTTTAAAAAGGAAGGAACAACGGTTTTTTCGGCAAGTTCAATCACTGTTTTTATATCGGGTACAGGCAACAATGAACATCCCGTAATACGTTTTCTCAGAGGTCTGTGAACCAAAACCAAATGAGTCGGGCAAGATCCATGAATTAAAGCGATGGCCGTTGTAGAGAAAGCAGGATGAGATAGAGATCCTTGTCCTTCTATAAAATATATATCAGGATTTTCTTGTTTCTCTTTTTCTAGGATCATCTTTTCAACAGATCCAGCCATAAAGTCGCCTTCGCATTTATCAACAGCAATACCCCAACCTTCAATCATAATACTAGTCTGTCCTGTCGGGATGATGCAAGTATTATATTTCTTGCTAGCCATTTTTGCCAGCTCATAGGTGGCCGTCAACTTTCCGATTGCAGCATCTGTCCCGATTGTTAATACAATAGGTTTTTTTATCTTATAGGCTTCACAGCTTGCGATGGGTAATTCTGCTGGAGGTATGCGAGTTTCCCATATTTTACGAGAATTTTGTTTAGCTGTTTCAAAGATTTTAGGATATGAATAAAGTGGTACATGCATGCCGCTTACTAAGTCAAAATTATTTTCCAAGGCCCAAACCAAATTATCAATAAAATTCTTAGGCATTTTGCCTCCTTTAGGAGCAATACCGATCATTAATATATTTGCCGAAGTATTAGAATTAGCATCTTCAATTGTTTTAAATATTGGGATCTTTTTTTTGATATCTTTAACTATTTCAGAAACATATGTTTTTTCACAAGAGCTATCAACTACTCCAACAATATCATATTTAGCATATCGTAAAATTCCATCAGCTGTTTTTGGTCTACTGGGCATAGTTTTGCGAGCATTCAATCCAAAAGAATCCCCGGTATAGATGAGAATTTTTTTATTCTTTAAATCAATGTGTTCGTTAATTAATGCATTGCTATCCATAGACCCAAAAACATCATAAATAAATTAATAATCCAAAATCGCATTACTATTTTTTCCTCACTCCATCCTAAACATTCTAAATGATGATGAAGGGGAGCCATTTTAAATAAGCGTTTGCCTAGAGCGTGACGCCAGAATATTTGCAAAATTACAGAGACAATTTCTAATAGGAATATAAACCCAAAGAAAGGGATAATTAAAAGTCTATTTTGGGCAATGGCTGTTACAGCAAATAGAGCCCCCATACTAAGAGAACCTACATCTCCCATTTGGAAACGAGCCGGCTTAATATTAAAATAGATATAGGCAATTAGTGATCCAATGACACTGGCGTTTAAAATAGCAAAATGAGAATTATTTTGCAGAAGGCTGATAATAGCTAATCCGCCGAAGGCTGATAATAAGACACCTCCAGAAAGTCCATCTAAACCATCGGAAATATTTACAGCATTAGCAAAGAACATTACTGTAAAAATAACAATAGGTATCATCCAATACCCTAAATAAATTTCACCATTAAATGGTACCCAAATATAGAGCCATTGATTTCCTAATTTAAATACTATCCACCAAGCAGTAATCACTCCTGTTAAGAATTGGAGAATTATTTTTTCATGAGGTAAAACGCCACGCGTAGGATGAGAACTTAAAATGCGAAAAGCATTTTTGAACAATGTCCAAGGTAACGCAAAGATTAGCCAAAGACGGTAAACTTTATTTTTATGACAGTGGATTAATTTTAGAGTCAATCTTAAAGATCTGCTTTTTCTTTTTTCTCCGAAAACATTCAAAATATCATCTATTCCTCCTAAAAGTGCAGATAGGCACATTACCCCTATAGGGACATAAGTAAACTTTTGTTCAAAATTAAAAAGTAAAGTCACAATAAGAATTGTGACTATCATTAATAAACCTCCCATGATAGGTGTGCCTGTTTTGTCAGCGCGTTGATTGTTTGCTTTTAGAGAAGGATCTAATTCCATCCTTCTTTGAATTTTTAATTTGTAAAGCAGATGAATAATCAATGGAGCCAAGACAAAAGCTATCAAACAAGAAAAAATAATAAAAAATAGAATTGTTGTTAACAGATTTTGATAAAAAAAGTCCATGTTTTAGAATTTTAAACGTCGAATTATTTTTTTCTCTTCGTTTACTTGTTTTTGTAAGTCCTCAAAAGAAACTTTTATTTCGTATACGCCAGGCCCTTGATATTCTTTTTTGATTGGTCTGGTAGCATGAACAAGGGTTATCTTTTGTATAACATTATTTTCTTTCTCAGTTTTTTTGATTAAAAGAACATGTCTGAGGTTCTGATGAATTATCATATCGCCAGGAAGGATTTGATTCAAATTTTTAATTTCTTCGCTATTTTTATTGCTGGCCAATACTCTAACGCTAATGTTTTCTATTGGGCGAGTCAAGGATATTAAACAACGGAAAGGATTTTTCCAAAAAGAGACGATATGAATTCTGGGAATGATATTGATTTGATTTTTTTCTTTATACTCTGACTTTAAAATATAAATTGCTAAAGCCGAACAATCAATACCTAGGTGGTGTTTAGCTAAGAATTGGTATAGTTCTTGTTCTGATATTGTTTCTAAATTGATATTTTTTTGTTGAGCAATTAATTGCGCTTCTTCAATAATTTCATTTGCTGTTCCCTTTCCCAAGAACACGCGCAAGCCAGCATAAGCTCTAAGGCGATTGATAAAATAAGGACAGGCAATTGTTTTATTGCCAATTTTCATCTTTAAATAAGAATCAATAGTCTCTTGAGCTGATGTAGATAAAGAAATTGTTTGACTCATATCCTGTATATTTACTTATTTTTTAATCGGATAATATTTTTACAATTTTTTGAGCATCCGAATTCCATTGATTATGTTTTTCTATAAACCCACCTTTTTCTTTCTGAACAGAACAAACAACCTCGTTATATTTGGGATCAGGCCCCATTTTTTGCTTGTGGCAAATCCACTCCTGTTCTATATTAGAGTACAATTTTTCTAATTTGTAATGTTTTTGTTCTTTTTTTCTTCTAATCAGAATTTGTGCACCTTGATTCAGTTTTTGTAGCTCCAAATTGTCGGTTGGCGGAGCAATATTTAATAAAGCAGCTAAATGAGCGATCATAACAGTCAATCCATCTCCTTGTTTTTGCTGAAAAGTTGTTTCTAAATTTACTGAAGCTGGCTGGCGAGCATTAATTTCAATCGCAAACCAATCTTTTTCAGAACGAATGAAATCCAAGCCAAATAATCCTTTCCATCCGTCTTTAACCATTGCATTGCCGATCTTTTTCGTAATCTTCCCTATATTTTTTAAATCTTTCTCAGAAAGATTTTTATTAGCATAGAACCAGTCGTTACCAATAGTCGCGAAAGGTAAGTCTGTGAATTCTCTAAGTCCAGTTATCTGGTAGCTAGGATTTCCTAATAATATGTGTTTCTCCCAAATACAGACATTAATAGTAAATGTTTCTCCTTTAATTAATCTTGAAAGTCTGAGCGGACGTTGAGGGAATTTTTCTTTTAATTTTGTCCAATCTTCTTCATTTTTGACTATTTGGGTTCCTTCTCCGCTATGACTACGATTAAATTGAGATATAAATGGTAATCCTATTTCCTTTTTCAATCTTGAGAATAGAATAGACTCGGGAGCGCTAATAATGGTTGGCGGTAGATATTTAGGAATAATTTTTTCTAACCATTGATATTGACTTATCTTGTTTTCATATTTTTCTGCTAAACGAAAATCAGGATTTAGCAATTTGATTCCTTTTTCTTTGCTTATCCTCTGTATTTTAGAATTATTTTTAAAAACAATTGCTATACCTTTGGGAATAACCATTGTCTCTAGAATTTCAGCAGTATCTTTTAGTGGGATAGTAGTAATTATTCTGTAATTTGTTAGCAATTTTTCTATACCTAATGCTCTTTGTTTATTGCGAGTGATATATAAAAGAGGTTCTTCGCTGGTTTTTTGGTTAATCTTATCAATAATTTGTTGGTTGGTAATCATTCTATTTAACAGTTTTTAATATGTAATGAAGTGGACCTAGGCAGAATCGAACTGCCGTTTCTACGTTGCAAACGTAGTGTTCTACCATTAAACCATAGGCCCATTGATTTTTTTAAAATAATCTTTCTAGCGCTTTTCTGCTTTTCCATGATTTTAGCTGTCGTTCTCTGATTACAGCATTACTTCTGCTATTGAATGATTCTTTGTGAACGAGTTCCCACGGCACAAAACTTTTGGTTGATTTTTCTGTACCCGCATTATGTCGTTCTATTCTTTTTTTAATGTTTTCACAACTTCCAATGTAGTATCTATTTGAACTTAATGATACCAAGATATAAGTATAAAACATTTTTGAATTTTATTAAAATTGGGACAAACGTAGTGCTCTACTCCCGATTTTTTCGAAATCTTTGATTTCGTGGAAAATCGAGGATCCTCGACCTTGATTAAAATCAAGGTCGGGACATTAAACCATAGGCCCATATATATTATCTCACAAAAATTTTTGCTACTCCTCCCATAATATCTTGCCAAATATTGCTAATCAGAAATAGTCCTCCCATAATCACCACTATTCCTACTAATTTATAGAATAAGTGGCTTCCGCCTTCATATTTAAGATATTTTTCAGCCCAAGCGCTCCTTCCAAAAAATCCAAAAACTTTTTCTGATTTCCAGACGATCATAAATCCAGCAATAGTAATCAATATTCCTATAAATATTCTTAACATAATGTTTTGATTTAATAGAATTGGCATGCCGGGATTTGAACCCGGGACCGCTTGATTATATCAGTCGCTATTTAATTTAAAGTAAAATAATGTAAGCGACCGATGTATCGATAACTACATTATATCCTCAAATGGGCATGCCGGGATTTGAACCCGGGACCGCTTGATTATAAGTCAAGTGCTCTACCGCTGAGCTACATGCCCACGTTTATGCCCATTTGAGATTATAAAAGAAGAAAGTTATCGCTATAAGTCAAGTGCTCTACTCCCGATTTTTTCGAAATCTTTGATTTCGTTAAAAATCGAGGATCCTCGATTCCTGACTTTAGTCAGGAATCGGGACGCTGAGCTACATGCCCACGTTTATGCCCATTTGAGATTATAAAAGAAGAAAGTTATCGCTATAAGTCAAGTGCTCTACTCCCGATTTTTTCGAAATCTTTGATTTCGTTAAAAATCGAGGATCCTCGATTCCTGACTTTAGTCAGGAATCGGGACGCTGAGCTACATGCCCACGTTTATGCCCATTTGAGATTATAAAAGAAGAAAGTTATCGCTATAAGTCAAGTGCTCTACTCCCGATTTTTTCGAAATCTTTGATTTCGTTAAAAATCGAGGATCCTCGATTCCTGACTTTAGTCAGGAATCGGGACGCTGAGCTACATGCCCATGTCTACTTTATTTGGACACCGAATATCCAAAATTCTTAAATGTTTTATAGTATATTTATGATAACATTTTAGGGCATAATGTCAAAATATGTTTTTCTTGTTAAAAGATGTGATTTTGTTATAATATAAGCATTAAATTGAGAACAAGTAATTCAAATGTTTTTTAATTTTAAACTTTATGTCTAAGACATTGCCAGAAAATATTATTAGCCAAGAGGAATTGCCAGAAGATCAAAGAGTTGATTTAACTTTGCGTCCCAAAACATTAGATGAGTTTGTCGGGCAAAAAAAATTAAAAGAAGGGCTTAAAATATTCATTCAGGCAGCCAAACAAAGAGAAGAGCCCCTAGAACATATATTATTTCAGGGTTCTCATGGCTTAGGAAAAACTACTCTTTCATATATTATAGCCCATGAAATGGGAGTTAATGTTCAAATTACATCTGGACCGGCATTAGAAAGAGCCGGTGATTTAGCTGCTATTTTAACGAGTCTGCCGGAGAATGGAATTTTGTTCATTGACGAAATTCATCGCCTCAATCGACATATTGAAGAGATTCTTTATCCAGCTATGGAAGATTGCGCTTTAGATATAATAGTAGGCAAGGGTCCTAGCGCTAAAACTTTGCGTTTAGATATTCCTCATTTTACTTTAGTGGGCGCCACCACTAAACCCAGTTTAATATCTCCTCCTTTGCGTGATCGCTTTGGCATGACCTATCGTTTAAACTTTTATGATAATTTAGAAATAGAAGATATTATTAAGCGTTCATCTAAAATTTTAAAAATAGATTTAGAACCAAAAACAGTTTCTGAGTTAGCCAAACGTTCTCGTTTTACTCCTCGGATAGCTAATCGCTTATTAAAAAGAACCAGAGATTTCGCTCAAGTAAAGGGAGAGAGAGTCGTTAAAGTCGCCACCCTTCTTAGCCTTTTAGAAATTTTGGGCATTGATGATTTTGGTCTTAGTTTCGTGGATCGTGAAATTCTTTCTTCTCTAATTAAAAAATTCGCTGGTGGTCCAGTAGGCCTTAAAACTTTAGCTGCAAGCACTGGTGAAGATTTAGCAAGTATAGAAGAAATATATGAACCTTATTTAATTAGGCTTGGTCTTTTAAATAGAACTTCTCGAGGCAGAGTAGCAACAAAATTAGCATATCAGCATTTAAAAGACAATAATATTATAGATTAATATATTTTTTATGGAAACTGTCAGTAAAAAACAAGCCATAATTTTAATTTTTGCATTTTCTTTTCTTAGTTTTTTGATTGGCGCTTTTTTAAATGGTAATTTTGTTGTTTCTCGTGAAATGATTACTTCTCGTCAATCAACTGATATCATTGATGAGCAATTTGATGTTTCTTTGTTTAAAAAAGTCTGGGATACAGTTAAAGAAGACTATGTGGCACAACCTATTTCAGATGAGGATTTATTTTATGGTTCTTTGGAAGGATTAGTGAAAGGATTAAAAGATCCCTATTCTATTTTTTTAAAACCAGAATTAGCTAAAAGATTTTTGGATGATGTCTCTGGTAGTTTTGAGGGGGTGGGAATAGAAATTGGCATTAAAGAAAATAGATTAACTATTATTGCCCCATTGGATTACACACCTGCTTTTCGAGCTGGCTTGCGTTCTGGAGATAAAATTTATGAAATTGACGGAAAAGATACTTTAGGCATGGGTCTAGATGAAGTTGTCCATTTGATTCGAGGAGAAAAGGGAACTGAGGTAATATTAACTATTCTAAGAAAACCAGAAAGGAATACTAAAGACGTGACAATTGTTAGAGATACCATTGACATTAAATCAGTTTCTTGGGGGTTAAAAGGAGAAGACGAAAAGATTGCTTACATCAAAATAACTCATTTTTCTGATGATACTTGGTCTGATTTTCAGAGCATTGCTCAAGTAGCTTTAGCTAGCAATCCTCATGGTTTAATTTTAGATTTGCGCAATAATCCAGGTGGATATATGGATACGGCGGTAAATATCGCTGGTTACTGGTTGGGTAAAAATATAGTAGTTGTTGCTCGTGATGCCGACGACAAAGAGAGAGAGTATAAATCTTCTGGGCCTCAATATTTTGATAATTTACCAACCATTGTTTTAGTAAATAAAGGCTCAGCTTCGGCTTCTGAGATTTTGGCTGGAGCTATGCAGGATTATCAAAAGGCAACAGTTTTGGGAGGGCAAACTTTTGGTAAAGGTTCAGTTCAGGAATTAAAGAAATTAGCCGATGGATCCGCCCTTAAACTTACTATTGCTAATTGGTATACGCCTTTAGGTCGTTCTTTTAATGAAGGAGGAATTACTCCAGATATAGAAGTGGAAAGAACAGAAGAAGATTACACGGAAGATAGAGACCCTCAATTGATTAGGGCTTTGGAAATTTTAAGTAAATAAAATTCCACGTTGGTTTTATTAACGTGGAATGGATATATTTGAGTTCTAAAGATATTTTATTTTTTTCTTTTTTTCTTTTTTATTGGAGAAGCATCTTTGACATTAACGAATTTTCTTAAACGTAAGCGACTGTCAAATCGGACAGCCTTTTTTTTACTGAAATAAACCTCTCCCTCTTTTAAGGAATAAAGTGTATCGTCTTTGCCTCGGCGTACTCCTTTTCCGGGATGAAATTTAGTTCCTCTTTGTCTGACGATAATTGACCCTGGTTTTACTTTTTCACCGCCATAAGCTTTAACTCCCAATCTTTGTCCTTGAGAATCGCGACCCAGCGATGTTGAACCTCCTGCTTTTTTATGTGACATATCTACAATTCATAAACGCAACAAGATTGATATTGTTACTTATTCTATTAATATTTAATTATTCTATCATCTTTATAATTTATGTCAATTATTTATTTTCTGATTATTTAATGCTATACTGATTTTGTGCTAAATAAAAATTTTAGAATTTAATTTTTAAGTAACTTTAACAGAAAGACGATGGTTAATAAAATTTCTCAAAATCTTCATACAATGAATTTTTGGAAAGAACCTAAAATTCGTTCTTTGATAATTTCTAGTTTAACCATAAATATTTTTCTTTGGCTTTATATTATTTTTAACTTTTTAGGAGTTAAAGATTTTGTAACCCTTCATTACAATATTTTTTCTGGTGTTGATGCGATCGGTTCTTGGTCGAGATTATTTATTCCCGTTTTATTTGGGCTTCTGATTTTAATAGTTAATTCAAGCCTAGCTTCTCACTTTTATTCCCAAGAAGAGAAGAAAATTGTTCTTATTTTACTGGATGGTTCTTTGTTGGCTCAGATTATTTTATTACTATCCGTTTTACTAATTATTAACTTTTAATTATGTTAAAGGTAGTTCCTAGAATTCATGTTCCTGATTATTCTCTAATCGTTGGTTTTGTTATTTTGCTTATTTCTGGGCTTATAATGTTGACTTCTTCTAGCTATTTTATTGGTTGTCAAAAATTAAACAATTGTTATTTTTATTTAAAACATCAATTATTGTATGGTTTGTTTCCGGGATTGATTATTCTTTTCCTTTTGTCGCATTTTGATTATCGTCGTCTTAAAAAAATAGCTGTACCTATTTTAGTCGGAGTAATTCTTCTTTTGGTTTTAGTTTTACTGCCTGAATTAGGGGTTGTCAAAAGAGGATCACAACGTTGGTTGAAAATAGGAAGCATTACCTTTCAACCTTCAGAGGCTATCAAATTAGCTTTTTTACTTTTTTTATCTGCTTGGTTATCAAAAGAGAAAACAGATATTAAAAATTTTCGTAGAGTATTTATTCCTTTTGTTATTCTATTAGTTATTGTTTCTGCTTTGATTATTCCTCAAAAAGATTTAAGTACTTTAATAATAGTTATTTCCCCCGCCCTAGTTGTTTATTTCTTAGCCGGCGCTCCTTTTTTACATTTTGGTTATTTATTTATGGGCTTGATATTAGCTGTAGCAGCTGCTATTAAATATGAGCCATATCGCTTACAGCGTTTGTTAGTCTTTTCTAAGACTTCTGATGTAGATGTTTCTGGTGTTGGATATCATATTAATCAAGCGCTTTCGGCTATCGGTTCAGGTGGTATATTTGGAAAAGGATTAGGGCGCTCAGCTCAAAAAATTTATCGTCTTCCAGAAGTTATTAATGATTCTATTTTTGCAGTTACAGCCGAAGAGTTAGGATTTATGATAACTGCGCTTTTGGTCATTGCTTATTTCTTTGTAACTTATCGTATTTTTAAGATTGCTTTTTTTTCGAGAGATCGGTTTGGTAGAATTTTAGCTGGGGGAATTGGCTTCTGGTTCATCTTACAAGCTTCTATTAATATAGGAGGTATGCTGGGACTTTTACCTATGACTGGTATCCCTTTGCCATTCATGAGTTATGGAAGTTCTAGCCTTATTGTTTTTTTGGCCGCTTTCGGAATTCTTATTAACATTTCAAAACAAACCAAAATTTGTTAAGATAGTCTCAATTCATTAAGTATCTAATTAACTAATATAATATGTCTGATAGAAGAATTAATCTAATAGATAGAGTTTATACTCCGCCTCGTTCTGAGGAGGCTTATGCCAACCGCAATATCAAAAGGAAAAAAAATTGGCGGAATCTTAAGATATTATTTTTTCTTTTAATTTTTTTAAGTATTTTTTTCTCACAAGTAGTTGTTTCTCAGGATAGTTTCTTGGGTAACTTAGGAAAACTTTCTTTTTGGGAGGGAGTAGTAAAAATGGCGATAGGTAATGACAAACCTCTCAAAGGAGAATTGTCAGATAGAATTAATGTTTTAATTTTAGGTATGGGCGGAGCTCAACATGAAGGTCCTTATCTGACAGATTCTATTATTTTAGCTAGTATAAAACCATCTACTCATCAGATAGCCCTTCTTTCAGTTCCTCGTGATCTTTATGTGCCTATTCCTAAATATGGTTGGCAAAGAATTAATTTTGCAAATGCTTTGGGCGTAGCTCGTTCTAAAGATGGGGGAGAGTTGTCCAGTGAAGTTGTTAGTGATGTTTTAAATGTGCCTGTGCATTATTGGGTTCGCGCAGATTTTAGAATTTTCAAAGAATTAGTTGATGAATTGGGAGGGATAGAAATAGAGGTAGATAATAGTTTTGTTGATTATCAGTTCCCAGGACTTAATTATCAACCTAGAACTGTCAGTTTTGATGCCGGTCAACAAACAATGGATGGGGACAGGGCTTTACAATTTGTACGCTCTCGACATGGAGGCAATGGAGAAAATTCTGATTTTGCTCGTAGCAAAAGACAACAAAAAGTTTTAATCGCTATTGCCAACAAAGTCTTAGATCAGAACATCTTAGCTCGCCCTCAAAGAATATTGAGTTTTTATAACATTCTTCAGGATAATATTAGTAGTAATTTAGATATTACCCAAATCATTAAGATGGCGAGATTAGCTAGTTATACTCCGCTTGAGAATATTATTACTGAAGTTATTGAGACAGGTCCACAAGGGTTATTAGAGCAGACAATTATGGATAATGGAGCTTATGTTCTAAAGACTAAGACTGGAAATTTTAAAGAATTATCAAAATTAGCGAAAAATATTTTTTTAATAGAAAGTTTACTTGAGGGATTGAACCCTCAGGTAGATCCCAATCCCTAATTACCCAATTAACTAATTACCTAACGTTATGGTTAAAATTGCTTTAATAGGACAAGCCAATGTTGGCAAATCAACTTTGTTTAATCGCTTAATCTCTGAATCTAAGGCGATTACTTCTGGTATTCCAGGAACTACGCGTGATCGAAATTATGGAGTTTGTGAATGGCGAGGAGAAGAAATTACTTTTATCGATACCGGCGGGGTAGTCGAGGGTCAAGATACTTTTAAAGAAGAAGTCATCAGACATATTAATATTGCTATTGAAGAGTCTGATTTTACCTTTTTTGTACTAGAAATTAAACCCCCAGATGTTCCTATTTCTAATTTAGAAAGAGAGATAAATCGTTTAATCAAAAAATCAAAAAAGCCCTGTTTCCTGATTTTAAATAAAGCGGATAATCCATTCAAGAGAGAATGGGGTTTAAGTGGGCATTGGTTAAAAATGGGCACAGGAAATCCATTTTGTGTTTCTGCTCTTAACGGTAGTGGAGTTGGCGATCTTTTAGATTATGTAGTGGAACAAATAAAAGAGAAATCATTAACATCAATAGATGAAAGTGAAGAAAAATTGCCCTTGATTAAAGTGGCTATTATTGGTAAACCCAACGTAGGAAAATCAACATTACTTAATTCTCTTTTGGGAGAAGAAAAAGTCATTGTTTCTCCTCAACCACATACCACTCGTGGACCTCAAGATAGTTTGTTGAGCGTAGGCGAGAATGATTTTCTCTTAATTGATACCGCTGGCATCCGTCGTCGAGCAAGAATTAATGCTGTTATCGAGAAAATTGGAGTCCGTCGTTCCATGGCAACCATTGAACGATCAGATATTATTTTGATGGTTATAGACATTTCTTCTCCTTTAAGTCATCAAGACAAAGCTTTGATTGATTTAATTATTGGCAAAGATAAAGGATTGATATTTGTCATCAATAAGTGTGATTTAGTTCCTAGACAAAAATTCAAGAGAGAGGATTTTGATCTTAGTTTTGCTTCTTGGGCTCCTGCTATTTTTGTTTCTGCTAAGAAAGGAAAGAATGTTCAGGAGATATTTAGTTTAATAGTTAGGGTGCAAAAAAATTGTTTTCGTAGAATGACTGAACTGAAATTGAATGAATTCTTAAGATCAGTAGTTCGGAGAAAAAAACTTCCTGCTGATATTTGGTCAAAAGTTCATGCTCAACAAGTTGATGTTTGTCCTCCAAATTTTTTGTTTTTAGCTCCTACCATCGTTCTTAAAAGGAAATCTATCAATGCCGCTCAAATTAATATTATGGAGAAAGCTCTTAGAAAAAGATGGGATTTTGCGGGGACTTCAGTTAAAATTACATTAACGGATAAATCAGGCACTCGGGTTCTTGGGGGTTAGGCAATCAAGATTCCAATTAACTAATATTATATGACTTCAATTATAAGCTTGGGTAACCCCGGCTTAAAGTATCAAAAAACTCGCCATAATATTGGGCAAGTAGTATTAAGAAAGTTTGCCTATGATTTTTATTTCCCTAAATTTAAGCTAGATAAAAATTTGCAAGCGCAGGTTTCTAAAAAAGATAATGTTCTTCTGGTTTTGCCTACTACTTTTATGAATGAGTCAGGCCTTAGTGTAGAAAAATTAGTAAAAGATGAATTTCAGTTATCTAATCTTTGGATAATCCATGATGATTTAGACCTAGATTTAGGAAGAATAAAGATATCTCTCAACAGTTCTTCTGCTGGTCATAAGGGGGTGCAATCTATCATTGATAAATTAAAAACACAAAATTTTGTTCGTTTTAGGATAGGAATAAAAAATCTAGATACAAATTTAGTTGATGTTAAAAAATTTGTTTTACAAAGATTCAATAGAAAAGAAAAAAAGATTGTTGAACAATCTATTGATTTAACATGTGAGGCGATTAGTTTTGCATTAGAACAGGGCATAGAAAAAGCCAGAGCTAAGTATAATTCCTAAAAAAACGTGGCTCTTGCAAAAAACAAGAGCCATTAAAATTACTAGCTTAGTTGGAAATAAGTAGTTTGGTCGATGAGTTCGCCTTCATCGTCATGGATACGAACTCTAAGTTTCATCTTATTTCCATGATTGAAAAAGGAAGAAATCGTTTTCAGCGTCCCACCTCCAATCGTTCCATCATAGATTTCTAGATACTCGTATCCAGAAATTCGACGAGAGATTTGAACATGAGCTCCGTTCCAATTCCTATTTTCTATTTCAATTTCTTGAAATTCAAAATCAAAATGAACACAAATGTTCAATAAGACAATGTCTTCGTCCGGGCCCAACATTTCCCATTGAGCACAAGACGTTGCTAGTAAAATTATTAAAGAAAAAAGAAAAATTTTCATTTTTTACCTCCTTAAACAAATTTTTCTTCACTTTTCTATCTACCAGCGCAAGGCTTACGCTTGACAAGCAAGATCAACCTTGACTTGTGGCTACTTCCCAGTTAGGAGGGATGACTGGTTTTGCCACTGATAGACAGAAAACTGAAGAAAACTATGATATTAATAATATAGCAAATTTGAACAATTTGTCAATAGAAGATATTAAAGAATTTAGTTTTTAATTTGGGATTATTTGCCTGTGCATAACTTTAATAAAAAATATGCTATACTACCAACAGAGCAAAGATAACATTATTAATATATATTTATAAACAACATTTGATTTAAAGGTTATTTTATGAAAAATACACAAAATCACAAAAAAGGTTTTACTTTAATTGAACTTTTGGTTGTAGTCGCAATCATGGGTATGTTAGCTGCTTTAGCGGTTGTTGCTTTAAATAATGCTAGGCAAAGAGCAAGAGATGCTAGACGTGTTTCCGATATCAAACAGATTCAAACAGCTTTAGAATTGTATTTCTTAGACAACGCCTCTTACCCAAGTGGCACCGATGATTACATTAGTAGTGAATGTTTGAGCGCAACTAGTGGTTTTGCTACACCTTGCGCTGGTACAGTATATATGTCTGTTGTTCCAGATAATCCTGATCCTTATGACGACAACACTGCTTGTACTGTTACTTATACAGATTATCTTTATACTGCCGATCATGGAGCGAATCCTGTCTCTTACCTGTCTTATTCTTTAGAATATTGTGTTGGTACTGCAATCGGACAAATAAGTGCAGGGGTTCACACAGCTACTCCTGGCGGGATATCTGATTAGACTTTATAGGAAATTTACGAATATTATAAATCCGTACCTTAACGGTACGGATTTTTATATTTTAAAATTTGTTTAGATTTGGTATAATAAATGATATGAGGAAAGATATAGTTTCTACATTTCTAAACAAGATTATTGAAGTTGGTTGGCTCTTGATTTTTGGTATCTGTCCAATTTTTTTCTCTCTTATTTGTTATAGTGATTTTGTTATTAGTCAATATTTTTTATTTTGCCTCCTTACTGAGGTAATTTTATTTTTTTGGTTGATTAAAATCATTTTAGTACCCAAGTACCCAAGTACCCAAGTACCCAAGTACCCAAGGGCTATCCTGCCCGCCGTTATTTTTATCTTTATTCTTGGTTTAGCGATTATCTTTTCTCAATCTCCATATCAAAGTTTCTCGGGAAGTTATTCTCGTAAAATGGGTTATTTGACATGGCTTCATTTTTTCGCTTTCTTTTTGATTCTATTTTTTAATCTCAAGAGAAAGAAACAAATTAAAAGAATTTTTAAAACTATTTTATTTTCTTCCTTAGTTGTGATTACTTATGGTTTTTGTCAATTTTTGGGATTTGATTTTGTTGATTGGTACGAACCAGCCTCTCAAACCTTTCGTATTTTTTCTACTATTGGTCAGCCAAATTTTTTAGGCTCTTGGTTACTTTTGATTATACCAATCATTGTTTATTTTTTTATTAAAATTTTTTATAGGCTCAAAGAAGATAAAAGTCCAAAACAACAACTAAAGGCAGGCTTAATAATATCTTTGCTTTTCCTTGCTATTTTTTCTTTGGCTTTAACCCAAAGCAGAGGTGCATGGATTGGATTTTTCTTTTCGTTTTTCTTTTTCAGTATTATTTATAATTTTCTGCAAAAACAAAAACGATTAGCAATACTTTTGATAATCTTATTGTTCGTAATTATTATTTTTACTATTTATATGAATTTTAATCCTTTACCTTTAAAATCAGCTGACCCTTTCCTTGTTTCTCGTCTTAAAAGTTTAACTGCTTTACGTCATTCAGTTACGGGGCAAGCAAGAATTAGGGATTGGGCAATAGCATTAGATTTGATCAAGCAAAAACCAATTTTGGGATATGGAATGGAGACTCAATCTTTTAATTTTGTTAAATATTATGAACCAGAATGGGCTCTTGTGGAGAGAATAAATGTTTATGCAGATCGCGCGCATAATGATTTTCTAGATACACTTTTGGTCTCAGGAATTTTAGGTTTACTAAGTTATTTATTTCTAATTGGTTCTGTTTTTTATTTTGCTTTAAAGAATATTTTTAAAAATAAATCCCAATTGACTATCTTGGTTTTATTGACCGGGCTATTAGGTTATCTTATATCTTTGCAATTTTCTTTTCATGTCATCCCAACAGCCATCTATTTCTGGGGATATATGGCAATTATTTTAAAAATTACCCGATTACCCAAGGATCCAATCACCTAATCTTTAACTTATTTTTTATGCGTCTTTTTGTTAAAATAATTTTAATAATTTTATTAGCAACACTTTTAAGTATTGCTGTTTGGTTTTTTTGCTTTCGAGTTTTCTTGGCAGATGCGCATTTCAAGAAAGCAATGCAATATGAGAATGGCAAAAGTTGGCCAGAAATGTTAGGTCATTATGATCGAGTTTTATCTTATCAGCCTCGGGAGTCATTTTATCAGGCTAGTCTTGCTGTTGACCTGAAAGACGGATTAGACTTTTATAATAACCTAGATACGAAAAACCAAATTCTTGATTTAGCTATTGAAGCTATAAATAAAATTCCTCAGCAGAATATAAATTTTAGGATTTTGAAAAATTTAGCTCAAATATACACAGTTAAAGCGACACTCAATCACAACGCAGAAGATTTTTTAAAAGCTAATCAATTATTCCAAAAAATAGCTGATATTTCTCCGCAAATGGCCAGTACTTATAAAGATTGGTGTCAACTGAAGATTGAAGAACAAGATTTACTAGAGGCTTTGGAGATGTGCAGAAAAGCATTTTATTTATATCCAGATATCAAACCAGAAACGCCCAAAGTGCGTCAAGATGCTATTAAGGCCGAAATGTCGGAAGTTTATGAAAAGTTTGGCCAGATTTATTTTAATTTGAAAAATTGGGATAAATCAGAACAGATGTATATTCAAGCCTTGAAGTTGGTTCCTGTTGGGAGACCAAATATTTGGAAAAAAATCGCTGATATTTATTACAAGCAGGGCGATTTAGATACAGCGATTCAAAGGAATTCACATGGTATGATTTTGTCTCCCCAGGATTCAGCTTGGCCCTTAGCCATCGGATTGCTTTATGAAGAAAAAGGCGATATAGTAAAAGCTAAGAAATATTTTAAAAAGGTTTTAGATTTGGATCCCGAAAATCAAACAGCTAATCAATTTTTGAAATAAAAATAAGAAAAGAAATGAGAAAAGAAATATTAGGTTTTATTCTGTGTCCTTATTGCAAAAAAGCGAATTTCAAACTCACAGAACAATCAAGAAATGATATAGAGATTAGAAAAGGTAGATTGATCTGTCAAAGGTGTGAGAATATTTTTTCTATTCATGATGGGATTATTTATCTTCATAAAAAATTTGATAAGATTGTTCAAAAGGAACAAGAAGCTCATATACGAATGATAAAAGATGAGAATAGTTTGCAATTTTCTGAGATTGAAATCAAAAGATCAAAATTAGCGATTAAAAATACTCTGAGTTTTTTAAAACGCACAGAATCGTGTTGGACAAAAGGAAAAAAAATTATTGAATTAGGCTCTGGAGCATGTTGGCTGATATCGCAATTAGCAAAAAATCATTATTGTGTGGCACTTGATATTAATATTAGTTCTGTTAATGGGCTTATGGTTGCAGATACCTTAACAAGAAATAATAATATTTTTTTTGAGCGCGTTAATGCTGACATGAAAAATTTGCCATTTAAAAGTTGTAGTTTTGATATTGTCATCATTAATGCGGCATTGCATCATAGTTCTGATTTGCCTAAAACTTTAAAAGAAATTTATAGAATTCTTGCGTCTGGAGGGCAATTAGTTTTAATCAATGAGCCAGTTATCGGTTATTTAAGTGAATCCGGAAGAAAAAGAGCCATCAGCTTTAAAAAAATGGGATTTAATGAAGAAATGTACAGTCTCCACAGATGGGTTTGCGCATTCAAGGATGCTGGACTCAATTATAAAATTTATTTACCAGATAATATTTTAGATATCATTAAATTAAAAGGTGGAATATTTAAAGTTTTTAGCAATGCTTTGAGATTAACTCCACGATTTATAGAGACTGGTGTTATTCGTTTAATTACTAAGCCGAGTTTGATTATTTTTGATGGATGCTTTAATGCAATTATTCACAAAAGTTAATATAGTAATATGAAAATTAATTTTTTGATCCCAACCACTGGGATGACAGGTGGAATTAAAGTTATCTTTAAACACGCCAACAATCTAACCGACATGGGGCATCAGGTTAGTATTATTTATCCTTTTGTTTTAATTCAAGGTGCTGGATATAGAGAAATAATATTAGGTCATCTTAAGAGAGTCCGCCGATTTTTTTTGAGAATTATTGGAAAAGAAAAAATTAAATGGTTTCCCTTGAAATCACAGATCATAGTTTTAAGAGTTTTTGATTTGCGTGCCGGGAATATTCCAAACGCAGACATTATTGTAGCTACTGCTAACGAAACAGCGGATTGGCTACAAAATTATCCAGCCACTAAAGGCAAAAAGTTTTATTTTATTCAGGATTATGAGATCTGGAGCAGAAACAAAGAAAAAGTAGATGCTACATGGAATATGCCTATTAAAAAAATTGTTATATCTAATTGGTTGAGAAATCTAGGTGAAATTTTTTTTAAAGAGAAAATTTATGGTTGTGTTCCTAACGGGATAGATCTTAAAATATTTTATAATCATCAAAAAGTCTTCAATAAGCCACAACGAATTTTAATGATGTACCATATCTTGCCCAAAAAGGGGATTGAGGATGGTATAAAGGCGTTGAACCTCGTCTGTGAAAAATATCCAGAGATAGAATTTATTTTATTTGGTCATTATAGGACTAGAGTGTATTTGCCACCAAAAACTTCATTTTTTTATCGCCCTAGTCCATTAATATTAAGGCAGCTTTATTGCTCGGCTGATATTTTTCTCTGGCCGAGTCAAATAGAGGGTTTTGGTCTTCCCCCAATGGAAGCCATGGCTTGTAAATGTGCAGTTGTTTCAACTGATACGGGTGCAATTAGAGATTATGCAACCCATAACGAAACAGTTGTTATTGTGCCACCCAAAAGACCCGATATAATGGCTAAGGAAATTATTGGTTTAATTGAAGATTCCGAGAAGATAAAAAAAATATCTCTGAATGGCGCAGAGAAAATGAAAGAATTTATTTGGGAAAAATCTTCGCAGAAGTTAGAGAAAATATTTTTAGAAAATCTTTAATCTTTGTTCATTTAACACAAAAAGACCTTTATAAATAGGTCTTTTTATTGTATTAATAATCTTATTTTTCTTTTATTCTCTTTAGAAAAGATTTTGGATTTTTTAGATAATAAGTTAGTCGGGGATAGAAACAAGAACCAATACTCCACCATACTCCCCAGGAATTTAAACACCCAGAGCATTTATTAATTTGATTTTTGCGTATTAATTTTGTTTTTTTGCTTTCCCAGATTTGAGAAGGAGTGCTTTCTTTGACATTTCCCATAATACTATCCCAGAGATTAAGACAAGGAACAATATTTCCATCACATTTTAAAACGCAAAAGGTATAGCCAGCGAAACACATAAATTTTATAGGTTTGTTCTTAATTTTTTTTATCCATTTATTTTTATGTATTGTGTCTGGCAAAGATTGCACTGCTTGCATTATTTTTTCATTTTTGTTGTTTTGTTTTTTTTCGGAATTATCATAAAAAGAGGATTGATTATACCATTGGGCTGAAAATTCTATATCTCTTTTTTCAGCATAGTCTTTGACATCTTTAAAATAATCAACAGTAAGATCTGAGAGGGTGAATCCTATAATAATAGAAAGTTTTTTGGGATATTTTTCCCTTAATTTCATTAGTTCTTCTATCAAATAATCTGCTTTTTGAAAATTGCCATCAACTCCTCTTATTTTGTCGTGCGCCTTTCCAATACCATCTAAAGAAATTCCTATGTTAATTTTTACTCCTTTTTTCAAGACAGATTTTGTTATTTTAAGCATTCGGTCAGGAAGAAGTCCATTGGTACTTATGTCAATACTTATTTTTGGGAAGAGTTCATATTCAATCATGATAATTTCTTCTATATCTTTTCTCAGAATTGCCTCCCCACCCGAGTTTATAATTGATTCTAATTCAGAAAATAAAGGGTCTTTTAATGCTTTTTTGATTTCTTGAGCAGTCAATTGATTTTTAGTTATTGGTTTTTTCCATATACTGCAGTGCGTGCATTTTGAATTGCACATATCAGTGGTTTCAAGCCAAAGCCACCTTGGTTTCATTGTTTTATGGATAGAACGAAAAAGTAAATTCTTATTTGCGAGCAAAAATCGAGATAAGATTTTTTTCGGCAAATTTTCTTTCTTTCTTTTCATTTAATATTTGTTATCTAATTTTTTAAATTAGCTTGCGTATACATAGCTCCTGTTTTTGGATAAAATATAAATGTTATTGGCAAAAATATGCATGACAAAATTTTAGGTATTAGAATCACAGCAATAAAGCGAGCGATAAAATAAAATGGTTTTAAAATAATTTTTTGAACAAGTCCATGAGCTTTTTCTTCTTTGAAATTTTCTGTTTTTAATAGATTTTTTTTAGTTCGGGCAATCAACTTTTTGGGAATTAAAGTTTCAATTGAAAGCTCATTCAGATAATAGAATTTATTTATATATTTTATTTTAATATTTTGATATCCAGCCAACAAAAGTATATTTTTTAATGAATTTTCATTCCATCGGCTTAAATGATGTAGGGGATAATCCCATCCACTGGCATTAGGAAAGATTCTTTGTCTAGAAGGAATACTTAAAATGATTTTTCCTTCTGGTTTTAGGAATTTTGTTGTCATTTGTAGTATTTGCAAAGGGTTGTCAATGTGTTCTATAACTTCAAAGATTGTGATATAATCAAATTTGGGTAAATCTTTTTTTTCTAAAAATTCTTCTATTGGCAGATTATAGATGTTTGATAAAGTAAAGGATTGTTTGGCTATATCTATGGCTTTTTGGTCTAGATCTGTTCCCCATACCTCAGCGCCTCTTTTTTTTAACTCAGCCATGAACTCAGCTGTTCCACAACCAAGGTCCAGTATTTTTGCTCCGGATATTCTTTCTTTATTATATTTTAAGAACTTTTTATGATAGCCATGTAAATCCCTGGGTTTATTTCCCTTTTTGGCGTTATATGAGTCAATGCTTTCATACCATTCTTTGCCTGGATTTTTGTAGGGAGACCAGAATTGCACATTACATTTTGAACATTCAAGTAAAGAATACTTTCCGTATTGATTTTTATGGTTTTTAATAAATTTAAAACTAGATTGCTTTTGGCAAACAGGACAAATTTGAGGAGAGTTGTGGTAAGATTTAGATTTTATTAACATAAAATTAAGTTTATTCTTTTTAATATTTTTGTCAACTTTAACTTTTTTATTTTTTATGAGTATATCTATTATAGTTGTTAGTTATAACACTAAAGAATTGTTGAAAGATTGTCTGGAATCGGTCTTCAGAAACCAAGGTAATCTTGGTTTAGATATTATTGTTGTTGACAATGCCTCGGTTGATGGATCTGCAGAATTTATAAAAGAAAATTTTCCTCAGGTTAAATTGATTGCAAGTAGTGATAATTTGGGTTTTGGTAAGGCCAATAACAGAGGGGCGAAAATTGCTAAAGGCGATATTTTGTTGTTTTTGAATCCCGATACCATAATTGAAGAAGATATTTTTTTCAAACTTATTGATATTTTTTCTAAAGACAAAAATGTTGGAATTATTTCTCCTAAATTGATTTTGTCCGACCATTCACAACAATTATGGGCGTATGGAGAAGAAGATAAATTTTATGATTTAATAAAAAGTAAAATTTTTTCTAAACCAAAAGTAATCACTAAAAGTGTTTTTAATCATCAGGCGGAAGTTGGCTGGGTCTCCGGCGCGGCATTAAGTATTAGAAAAGATATTTTTGAAAAAGTTAAAGGATTTGATGAAAACTTTTTTATGTATTTTGAAGATAGAGATTTATGTTATAGGGTTAAGGAGTTGGGATATAAAATAGTTGTGAATAACAAGATTCAAGTAATTCATTTTGGCGGGAAAACTCCAATTTTTAATAAAGATCGCAAAAAAATATATTATCAAGCACAAAATTATTATTGGCGTAAGCGTTATGGTTTATGGAATTCTTTACTAATGCGTTTCATCCGTTGGCCATATAAATTTTATATTCTGCGTATAAAAAAATAATGACAAAAATAGCTGGTTTTTTATATAAATTTTATGTATAATAGTCATATATGATGACTATTTTATTTATTATCACTTTTTTCTTAGGACTTGTTTTTGGCAGTTTTTTGAATTGTTTGGTTTATCGTTTGCATGTTCATAAAACAGTTTTGGGTCGTTCGTTTTGTCCAAAATGTAAGAAAAAAATTAAATGGTATGACAATATTCCAGTCATCTCTTTTATTTTTTTAAAAGCACGATGTAGGTCGTGTCATAAAAAGATTTCATGGCAATACCCAATTGTAGAACTAATAATGGGATTGCTTTTTGTTTTTTCTTTTTGGTTGCGTATGGGAGAATTATCATCTTTGATTATTTTAAGAGATTGGATTGTTTTTTTTACATTATTTTTTATCTTTCTATACGATTTAAAATATTCAGAAACAGAAGATATCGTTCTCTTCCCAGCTGCAGCTTTAGTCTTAATTCTTAGTTTATTTCTCGGACAATCTTTTTTTTCTATGATATTTAGTGCTTTGCTTGGAGTCGTTTTTTTTGGAGTTCAATATTTAATTACTAAAGGAAAAGGAATTGGATTAGGTGATTTGAGAATAGGTTTCTTTATGGGAATAGTTTGTGGAAATTGGCAATATTTATTAGTAGCTATCTTTTTTGCTTATATCATTGGTGCCTTGATTTCTCTGATTCTAATATTAAAAAGAAAAAAAGGAATGAAAAGCGCTATTCCTTTGGGACCATTTTTGGCAATAGGTACTTTTATTGCTTTTTTACTGGGAGATAAAATAATTACACTATATTTAGGTTAAAATTTTTGGAATATTATGAAGAATAAATATTTTAATAACAAATCTTTTACTCTCGTAGAAATGATAGTAGTTTTAGCTATTACGGCTTTTATAGCAGCTTTGCTAATAGCTAATATGCGTTCAGGAGGAGAATCTATGGATTTAACTTCTGAGGCCCAGAAATTAGGGGGAGTTATTCGTCAAGCGCAAAATATGGCATTAACGGGTCAGCAAATTAATTTAAGTCGTCCAGCTTATGGTTATGGAGTTTATGTTGACTCCGCTTCTTACAAGCTTTTTATAAATGATTACGAAGGAGTTTCCTATGTATATGATGATGGTAATGATATTATTATTCAATCTTTTTCTTTCCCCGATAACATAGAGATGACAATTCCCGCAAGTGCTTTTTCCATTATTTTTACGCCGCCCTTAGGCGAGGTACATGCTTCAGCTGTTCTTCCACTGAATATTAGCTTAACTTATGTGCCAACTAATTTAAATAGATTTTTAAGAATTACTTCTTATGGTGAGGTTGATGTTTTTAAATAAAAAAAGTCAAAGTTTGATTGAATCAGTTGTAGCTATTTCTATAGTAGTTATTGCTGTTGTAGGTATTATGTCAGTTGGGTTAACCAGTGTTAGTTTAGGTGGACAATCTGAGGAAAGGGTTGTTGCTATCAATTTAGCGCGGGAAGGGATAGAAATTATTTCTGCTACTCGCAATAGCAATCTTCTAGACCCTGTTCAAATTTGGCCCTATGGATTGACTAACGGTTCTTATAGAGTTGGATTTAATACAGCCGGTTTAGTAAAGCCACCAAGAAGTACTGCCACTCCAGGAGGGGTTTCAATTCCTCAAGACTGTACCAATTGCCGATTGTGCCAGCATCCTGACGATGAATACTATTATCATAATGATAGTTGCCCTACTTGGAGTCCGTTCCACAGGTTAGTGACTATTGCGACTTGTGTTGATTTGACTGACGGTTGCGTGTCTCCTGCTGACCGCGAAAAAAAAGTTATTTCTTCTGTTTATTGGGAAGAAAGAGGCAAAACACATACTATTAGTATTGAAACTCGTTTTACAGACTGGAGATGAGCTGGGTACTTAGGTACTCAGGTAATTAGGTAATTAAAAATTATGTTAAAAAATAAATGTATCCAAGCACCCAAGCACCCAAGTACCCAGTCTTTCACCCTTATTGAGCTTATGGTTTCTTTGAGTATTACGGTTGCGATTATTTTATCAGCCATGGGTATTTATTTGCGAGTAATTGGCACTAGAGAGCAATCTTTAGGTGATCTTAATATTCAAGAAGAAGGGCAGTATATTATGGGTTTAATTATTAAAGATATTCGGGCTGGACAGATTGATTATGATTCTTATATAGGTGATTTGGATGAGCCCGAAAATGAGCTTTTACTTTTGGATTTTTCGGATACCGTTCAACAGGTTAGATATAAAAGTGATTTAACTGCCAGTGGAGATTGTGCTGGCGATAGATGCGTTTTACAAAGATGCAAAGGCAATCCTTGTGGTGATTATCAGGATGTTACTATGAGTAATGTTAGTCTAGAAAGATTAGATTTTTATATTAATCCAGTAAGCGATCCTTTTACTGCTGGTTCAGAAAATTATGATCATCCTTATACCACTATTGTTTTGGAACTTAAATCTTTAGTACAAAGCTCCACGACAGCAGAGATTGTTTTACAACAAACAGTTTCTCAAAGATATACATATAAGAAATGAATTTCTAATTTTTAACAAAAATTTAAATCCAGATGTTAAAAAAAATAAAAATTGAATTTTCCCATAACAAGAGAGCAATCTCTCTTGTTATAACTATTCTTATTATTTCTTCCATTTTGGTTAGCACCATTACCGTTGGAGATGTTATTATTAGGCATAGTAAAACAGTAAAAAGCTCTGAACTTTCTGAAAATGCTTATTTTGCAGCAGAGAGTGCTTTAGAAAAAGCAAATTATGAGATTCTTAAAAATTATGACGATATTTCCTCTTATACTTTAAGTGGTAGCATGACTAATGAGGGGACATATCAAATTACTGATGTTAGTTTAGATGATAGATCTTCTTTTGAGGTGACTTTAAGTGCAGGTGAATCTTTTGAAATGGCATTAGATTTCAATGGTACAAATGTTTATCCGCCCAATGTGAATGTCACTCAAGCAGGTTCTATATCAACAGATTTAATAATTCATGAATGCACTACTGCTGGAACTCCCAGGATTTGTGATTCAGGTTATGTTCAAATATTTAAATCATTACTACCTCATAGTTTTGCTATTGATGAAGAAAGTAAATATTACAAAATTCGTATTAATAATTTAGATGCATCTAGTTCCGAAACATATACTTTAACGCCAAGTAGTGGTAATTTGCCAGTAGGGGTCGAGATTACTTCTAAGGGTATTTATGAAGGTTATGAGAGGCAAGCAGAAAGCAGTTTTCCAAAGTCACAAATCTTTGGTATTGACTAATAAAACTGCTGTTATTTTGTTGTTTTTCTGATATAATAATGTTATTATATAAACATAATAGAGAAATAATATGTCTTTGCCTAGATTTCTACAATCATGTTTTTGGGATGTTGATTTTGACAAGTTAAATCCTCAAAAATATCCTTATTTCGTTATAGAGAGAATTTTGGAATATGGAAACACGAAGGATGTGGGTTGGTTGACTAAGAATTTTTCTAAGAATACGATCAAAAAGACAATTATCGATTCTCGTTTTCTTAGCCTTAAAAGCGCTAATTTTTGGGCTTTAATTTTTAACTTAGATCGAAATGAGATTTTATGTTTAAAAGAGTCATCAACGAAACAACAAAACAAAATTTGGCCATACTAAGTAGTGAAGTGTTGAAGTCCAGCCTCAACAATTTTACATAATGATTTGTGGATGTCCAACATCCATACAACTCTAATAAAAGGTTTATGAGAAACTCGCAGAATAAAAAATTTCTATTTTCTATATTTAGTCGAGTTTGTTTTAGGTCAAAGCTTAGCTTTTGGCTTTTTTTGTTTATCCTCCTATTCTCATATTCTAGTGTTTTAGCTTGGACCCCTCCTCAGAGCCCCCCACCTCAAGATAATGTTCCTCAGCCATTAAATACTGGTCCTACTGCGCAAGGTAAACTTGGCAATTTGGGTATAGGAACAACAACTCCATCCTATCCATTAGATGTTTCTGGGCAAGCTCGTTTTACTGACATTTTAACTGGAACTGCTTTTTATAGTGGAATCTATTTCTTTAACCCCGCATCTAATACTCTTTCTCTTGATGTTATGGGCTCAATTAGAGCTATCGGCACCACTAATGATAATTATTTAGCTGGCAATCTTGGTGTTGGTATAGCCGCTCCTGATGGAAAATTAGAAGTTCGTCAAACTGGAAGTGACGATATTTTTAATCTTTATGATAATACTACTAATGTTTTAACTGTTTTAGATGGTGGTAATGTTGGTATTGGCATAAGCGCGCCAACTGGGCTTTTAGATGTTAATAATAAATTGGTGGTTAGTAATCAACAGATAACCATGAATGTCCCTCTGAATTTAGCGGCTGCTGGTGATATATCCATAGCTTCTGACCTTCAATTCACGAGTCCCACAGCATCATATATTAAATCATATGCTCCTCTATATTTACAAGCTGGAGATTCCAATCATAGTTACGATTTAACTTTAAGAGCTTTCAACTCTGGAGAAGTGGTGTCTGATGCTCCCCTTAATCTTTCTAATAACAGAATAACTAATTTAGCAACACCTGTTGATGATACCGATGCCGCCACCAAAGGATATGTTGATGATATAGAATATTGGGGAGTAACTGATTCTTATCTTTATCCCACGAGTATGGATTATACGGTTGGCATTGGCACGAATACACCCAGCGTTGATTTACAGATCCATGATTCTGGAGCTGCTTCAGAACTTTTATTAAGCTCTGACGCCGACAAGCAATCAATGATATATTTTGAAGATGGGCAAACGGGAATTTATGAGCCTGCCAATTCAGAGGATTTGCGTTTTTGGACTGGGAGTGGTGACTCAATGACAATAACCAGTGATGGTAAAGTAGGAATTGGAACTGCTAGTCCACTGGAGTTGTTGGAGATAGAAGATCTCACGAATCCAGCAATTAGAATTGAGGAAACTACATCTGGTTCTAGCATTCAACTTACAGCACGTTCTACTACTTATAGAGAATTAGTTTCTGATTGGGCTGGAATTTATACAGACAGTGGTTCAAGTGGAATATTTATTTCTCAAGGAAGTGCTACTGGTAGCATCAAATTTGTGGTCAATAGTCATCAAGATGAAGCGATGAGAATAATATCTTCTGGCAATGTCGGCATTGGGACGACGAGTCCAAACGAAGCATTAGAAGTTGTTGGAAATATTCAAATAGGGCATCAAGGTTATATAAAATCAAATAATTCAGTAGGAAATGTTCAAAATATATTAGGAGTAGATGGAACTAATTTTTTAATTTTAGGAGCAGAAAATAATATTAATGGAGTCAAAATAAATGACGCTATGATTTTATTAAATTCTGGCAATGTCGGCATTGGGATAACGAATCCTGCACAAAAATTACACCTTAATCAATCAGATAGTACTTATGTTTATAGTAAGTTTTCAAATAGTACAACTGGAATTACAGCTACTGATGGTTTTGATATAGGTATTAACTCAGAAGAAGTGGCTGTTGTTTTGAATAGAGAAAACACTGATATGATATTTGGCACAAATAATACTGAGCGAATGCGTATTTTAGCAAATGGTAATGTCGGTATTGGGATGACACCTACGGGATTACTTGATATACAAGCAACCGACAATCTTAAGTTACGATTCTATAATTCAACTACATTCAAGGCAGGTATAGAAGTAGCAACTACAGTAGGAGATATGATTTCTACATCTAATATTGGTGATTTAGCTATCCGTAGTCAAAGTGATTTGCTTTTTTCAGCGGGAGGGAACACCGAAGCTATGCGAATAGACAGCGACGGCAACGTCGGCATTGGGACGACAAGTCCGCAAACAGATCTAGAGGTGCGTGGCGGGATAAGAGTTGGTTATAATGATTTTCTTACAGCCCAAGGCGATAGATCAATTTACGTTTTAGACAATACTTTAAATAATGTTGCTTTTTCTTATTGGGATCGAGGTGTGGCAACTGGCGGATCTTTTGATATTCAGAGTGGACGAGAAGTGACAGAGGCATATACAACCCTTGAACAAAATAATGCTGGTAATATTACACTTAGAAGCAATGGTTATGTTGGCATTGGCACGACAGTCCCTGCAGCTAAGCTTGATGTTGCTGGGCAAATCAGAGTTGGAGCCTGGAGTGGAGATGACAATGTTGTTCCTAAAACTTATGTAGATGATCTGTTTGTAGGGACCCCAGGAGAGCCAGGCGCATATTGGACCAAAACTACAACTGGCGATCATATTTATAAGAATAATTCTGGAGGAGTAGGAATTGGAACGATAATTCCAGAAGAAATATTAGATATATCTGGAGGAAACATTGTTTTAGACAACAATAAAGGTTATTTAATAGAAAGAGTTGATGGAGTTAATATTCCCGTTTTGAAATTAAATTCTGATAATTTGGTTACATTTGGTGCGGCTAGTTCTACGGCAGGCACTAGAATATTTCAATTTAGAACTTCTGGAGAATCTCCTTTGATGACTATTCTTGGTTCGGGTAATGTCGGTATTGGCACGACTAGTCCACTTTCACAAACTAGACTTCATATAGCTAAAGATCTTTCCTATTCACAATCTCAGTCTGGTCAATTATATGTGGGAGGAGTAACGAACACAAATAAGAGGTTAATGTTAGGGTATGACACAACAAATAATTTTGGGTTTATAGAATCAGTATTTTTTGGAGATAGTTATCGTCCAACAGTAATAAATCCAGTCGATGGCAATGTGGGTATTGCCACCACTGTTCCTCAATATAAATTAGATGTTCGGGGTGCAATTGCTGCAGGTACGGCAGCTTCTACAAATAGAATTCATTTTGTTGCAACTCCAGTACTTAATACTGACGCCGCGACCAGAGGATATATTGATGATAACTTTGCTCCTCTCTCTGGCGGAGCGGGTGGCACAGGCGCTGCTTTCGTTCAGGGCGGTAACTCTTTTGGAGATTTAGCAGTATTAGGAACTAATGATAATTATGATCTTACTTTTGAAACTAACAATACAAGACAAGTGACCATTGATACTGACGGTAATGTTGGTATTGGAACTATTGGTCCACATAGTTCTCTTGAAATAAGTAGTGCTTTAACAGCTGAATTAATTTTAAATCGTCAAGGATCTTGGGCTACAGGCCCAGCAGGAATTAAATTTGCTACAAATAATGATGTATCTGATTATTGGACATTAGGGATGCAACCAGTTTCTAATAATGATTTTTATTTAAAGAAAAACGCTAATACTTATTTAACCGTTTTAGGTTCTGGTAATGTCGGTATTGGAACTACTATCCCTCAATCAGAGCTTGACGTTGATGGATTGATAAAAATGCGTGATTCAACCATTACCCAGGACGAAGATGTAATTAATAAAGGATATTTAGATGCGACTATGGTTGCTGGCGATTACGATTGGGCCGGAGTAGGCGGAGATCCATCCCTCGCAGGTGAAATTTATCATACTGGTAATGTCGGTATTGGAGTAACAGATCCAGATAATAAGTTACACGTAAATGGTGACATTAGAATAGAAAGTTCTGCTGGAGGTAATGCTTGGTTGTATTACGAAGAAGATAGTGCGTTGAGATTTGTTACAGGATATAGAGATTCTACTGATAGCTATGCTATTTATAGTTATGGTACCAGCAATGACGTTATGAGTATTGAAAGAATAACAGGCAACGTCGGCATAGGCACTGCCGACCCTCAGCAAGAACTCCATGTCCAAGGAGATGTTATTGGTAGTGTATATTATGACCTAGTAGATTCTAATTACTATCTAGACCCAGGAGCTAATATATTCAGCTATGGGCTTAATACTAAGGGCTCTATTTATTCAGAAGGAAGTGCAAATAACTACTTTGCTGGTAATGTGGGTATTGGCACTACAGTCCCAGATACAATTTTAACAATAGCTAATGATGAATGGATATCAGCTAAAGATAGTGCGGGCACAGGCCATGTAAATATGTTCAAAGTCAATACCTCCAATGAAATTGAAGTTGGAGGTACTTTAAATATTGGAACAATAGGTTTAGCCGAAGATTCAGGAGTAGTCACTTTAGTAAATATGCCCGTATCTTCAACTCCTTCTGTAGGCACAGAAGAAAGTTACTCTTTTGCCATAGATTCAGAATCAATCCTCAAAGTATATTCAGAAGCAGATGGCACCGGAGGGATTCAAAACAAGAGAGTAGGCATTGGCACAACATCTCCTTCAGCTACTTTAGATGTTTGGGGAGATCTTTATGCAGATCAAGGAAACATTACTACTGATAACTTAGGAAACATAACTGCTAAGAGTTTTTATGACAAAGATGGTGTTCTTTACTATCTAGATCCTGCTTCCACAACTTGGGGTCTATATACTCAAGGCTCAATCTCATCGCTTGGAACAACAAATGATAATTATTTTGCTGGCAATGTGGGGATTGGGGTTTCTGACCCAGACCAAAAATTGGATGTTGATGGAGATATTAATATAGTAACTTCTGGTCAAGGGATAAGATTTAGAAATAGTGGAACTCAAAGAATTTGGAATGATTCTTCTACCGGCAGTTGGTATTCTGCTTATCAACATCATTTTAAGGCGTATGATGGAGCAAGTAGTTATCCTGAATATATGACAATAAATGTAGGTGGCAATGTCGGCATCGGGACTACAGGTCCAATATCTAAATTAGATGTTAGGGGAAGTGGGTCACCATCGCAAGGAGAAGATTGGACAGAAATTTCTCTTGGCTCTAATAGTTACAATGAACGTAGAGTCGCTATTTCTGCATATAGAAGTAATATTGGTGCTGATTGGGATCATATGGGATTAGCATTTAAAGTTCATGAAAGCACTTCTGCTGATGTTGCTCCCGTTACTAAAATGGTCATTGATTATAATGGTAACGTAGGTATTGGGACTACAGGTCCGTTAGCAAATTTAGAAGTAGGTGCTGATAATGCACAAGTAATTTTTTCAGATGATGGTAATACAGATAGATTTATAGCTTTTAATGTAAGTAGCAACACACCTTCAATTTCAGTAGATAACGCTGATAGTTTAATATTTGGAGAAAAAACTAACAGTTATGATGCATCTTTATCAATTGAACATATGAGAATAAATTCTATTGGCAATGTTGGCATCGGAACTAACGATCCTCAATATAAATTAGATGTTCGTGGAGGAAACGTTAACATACCTGATGCTTCTCAAACTCAAGATAATTTTGCTGCTACCGTTGGTTATGTAAAGTCAATGACTGGTGGAGGTACCGGAGGAGGTGTCGGTACAGGAACTTCAGGTCAAACGCTACGAAATGATGGCGATGGTTGGGTAGCGAATAGTATTATATATAACAATGGAACAAATGTTGGAATTGGAACAACGAATCCAGGGGCAAAATTAGATATTTATGGTGGAGATGCAAGGGTAACAGAAGATGTTAATGGCGCTGCAGTGATGTATGTTTCTAATCCAAATTTAGGAGAAAGTGCCAGAAGTTTATTTACACTTCAGAATAATACTGGAAGTGTTGAAATTGGGTTGGGTGGTAGTGGTAGAATAGATGGTTGGGCTAATGATTTCTGGTTATGGAATGGGGCAACTGGAGGAAATACTAGATTTGGAACGAATGGAACAGAGAGAATGAGAATAACAAGCGCTGGTTATGTTGCTATTGGAACTACTACCCCGCAAGGTAAATTACACGTCCAAACTGCTTCTGATATAGAGATATTCAGAACTGAAGACGAAACTGGTTCAGCGGCAATGGTGATAGATAAAGATGGTAATGTTATAATTTCGTTATAAGATTTTAAAATAATTCATTTATGAAGGACTTTTTAAGCTCAAAAATTAAAGAAAACTTTTTAATAAAAACATTAACAGTTTTAATATTGGTGGTTTGTTTTACTATTTCTTCTATTTCTAGCGTTTTAGCTGCTCGTGATTTCAAGGTTCAAAGTGTAGGTGGAACACCATTCTTCTTTATTGAAGGAGATAATGGTAGAGTTGGTATTTCAACAATAAACCCAGGTTATATTTTAGACATCCTCTCCCCAGACTCTACTGATTCATATATGAGAGTTCAGAGATATGATGGAGATGTAGCGTCAGGTATCATGCTTTCCACGGGAGCTAGTACTCCACTTTGGACTATGTATACTGATGGTGGCTCTTCAGATCTTCTCTTTGAAGAAGATGGAACAGTTGCTGCTACCATAACCACAGATGGATACTTTGGAATAGGTCCAGATTATCTCACCCCTACAGGACTTTTAGATGTAAACAATAAGTTCATTGTTACAGATACTCAAGTAACTATGAATGTCCCTCTTAACCTAGCTGCTGCTGGTGATATATCCATAGCTTCTGACCTTCAATTCACCAGTCCCACAGCATCATATATTAAATCATATGCTCCTCTATACATTGAAGCTGGAGATCCTAGCCAAAATGTTGATCTAACTTTAAGAGGATCTAACTTAGGAGAGGTAATAGTGGATGATAATTTTAAGGTTACGGGTGAAGTTGATGTCTCCGATAATAAGATAGTTAGTTTGGGGACGCCAACCGAAGGCACAGATGCTGCTACTAAAGGATATGTAGATTCTTCTCTTGTCTCTGGCGATAGTGATTGGGCTGGTGTAGGCGGAGATCCAACTTTAGCAGGAGAGATTTATCATACGGGAAATGTGGGTATTGGAACAACAGATCCAGGAGCAAAATTAGAGATTGAAGGTGGTATAGTAATAGATAATGGTTATGCTTACAGTGTGGGTGGAGGAAATAGTAGTGGTACCCAAGTTTTAATTATGGGTAATGATTCAGGAACACCCTATTTAAAAACTGGTACAAGTAGAAATTTGAAAATTGGCTCCAATTCATATCCCACTTCTATATTCATAGAAGGTGCAACTGGCAATGTAGGTATTGGAACAATAACGCCTGATGCGGGACTAGAAATTATAAGCAGCCTTGCTGAAAAATTTGCTTTAAAGGCAATAAATACGAATGCTACATATGGCGATGGTTTGTATGTTAAGGGCGGCGGTTCAAGTGGCGTTGGATATGTAGTAAGCTTTGATAATGCAGCGGGGAGCAATAAAATGTTTATAGCTAATACTGGAACTACCTACATAAATGGTGATGTTGGTATTGGTTCAACATCTCCAGCCACAAAATTAGATGTTGCTGGAAACATCCAATCCGCATATTTTTATGACCGTGATAACAGTAACTATTATCTCAACCCAGCAGCTGGCGGCACAGGCTATTCTTTATATTCTAGCGGTTCTGTCTATGCCTCAGGCGTAGATGATAACTATTTTGCAGGAAATATAGATTTAGCTCCTACAAAATCTCTATTAGGATCTTCTTTAAGTAGTGGCAACCTTAATATGATCACAGAATCACAAGCTCCTTCTGGAATGAGTTATGCTCGAGGTTGGGTTTGGTCTAGCCCCTCAGGAACAATCACTACCGAGGAGGTTGATTTCATGGACGGGAAGAAAGTTAGAGCTATCAAAATTGTTACAGATGGCAATTCTTATATTTATCCGCCAAAGGTTCAGGTGGATCCTAATAAAACTTATAAGTTTAGTATTTGGATAAAAACAAATTCTTCTGGCGCCGGGGCTCGTTATTTTGGATTATATGGTTATAATTCTGTAGGATCTCAAATTGGGGTTTTGAATTCTAATGGCACGGAAAATACTAATCCTTATTTTTGGGCAGGAGATCCAACTCAAAATAAATGGGTTTATTTTGAAACTTTTGTTTATCCTACGAGTAGCGTTAGTGCTCCCAGCGGATGGAGAATGGATGAGGATGGAAATTATTCAAGTAGTGTTACCTCATTCAAATGGAATACTAATACAGAAACTGCTTTGATTCGTATATTGAATTATTATAATGAGGGGACTACTGTCACTGATTATTTTTATATGCCGAGAATAGTAGAAATAGGCGAAGATCAGAGTATTGCGGATTCGAGATACCAAATAGGAGATTTTTACATTAAGGGAGGTGGTCTAGATGTGGATGGAGATCTTTCTGTAGACGGAGGTGATGTTACTACTGATGGATCAGGAAATATAACAGCTGGTAGTTTTTATGACAAAGATAGTGTTCTCTATTATTTAGATCCTTCAGAAACAGGAACGGCTCTTAATGTCGCTGGAGTAATTCAAGCCAATGGTTCGGGAGATAATTACTTTGCTGGCAACGTCGGCATTGGAGTGACGAGTCCAGATACAAAATTGCATGTAGGTTCTGATGCAGCAGTTGCAGATGTATCACTTCTTACCTTGGAAAATGGTGACGGAACTGGTGATATCGGCCAACAAAAAACATTTATTGATTTTAATTTTGTAGATAGTAATTCTAACTATATTCCTCAAGTTAGGATTGGTGCAGAAGTTGGACCAAATGGTAATGCTGACACAACAGATAAAGAAGGTTCGGGGTCTTTTGTGGTTTATACTTCTCCTGTTGGTGCAAGTGGACCTGCATCTGAAAGGATGAGAGTAGATTATGCAGGCAATGTAGGGATTGGTATTAACGACCCGCAAGCAAAATTGGATATTCGTGGGGGTAATCTTGCGCTTGATCCTGCTCATAATGCTTACATTACTGATATAGCTACTCCAGGTGCCGGCAATACATATTATGCTGCTAACGTTGCTTATGTTAATGCTGCTATTGAAGGAGGTTCAGGCTCAACGGTCGGTTATTGGACTGCTTCGGGAAACAATATTTATAATTCTAATACTAGTGGCAATGTTGGTATAGGGACAACCGTACCTGGGGCGAGATTGGATGTTCGTGGCGGTAATTTGTTAGTAGACGGTGATACCTATGGACTTGGGCCAGATGCAGCTAATACACACCTCAATATCCATTCTACTGGTTCTGCTGGTAATATTAGATTTTTTACGCAAGGCACAGATGTAACTGCTTCAGGTGGAGGAGGAACGGAAAAGGTCACAATTCAATATGATGGCAAAATTGGCATTGGAACAACAGTTCCTAGTTACAAATTAGAAATTAATGGTACAGATGGAACTAAATTTGGTATTAGTGAAAATTCAAGGCATGATTTAATTTTTGAACCTAACGCATCGAATGCTTTGATTTATAATTATGACACATTAAGTAGTGGAGATTATGAAAAAATTAGTTTAGTTGGAGAAAGTATTGGTTTTCAAATTGGGAATACTTCTCCTACTGAAAAAGTTACCATTGATTCCTCCGGTCACGTCGGAATCGGCACAACAGTTGCTTCAGAAGAATTACAAGTTATTGGAGATTTAAGATTAGGTGCTACTGGAGAAGAAGACACAACACGAACAATTTCTTCGGGAGGAAGTTTGGCCATTCATGCTAATATGGAGGGAACAGACGGTCTATACAACGATTTATATCTAAAGGCAGGAAATGCTACCAGTTCAGGACAGATAAGATTTGCAACGTATAACCAACAAAGGATGGTGATTAACGGTTCAGGTAATCTTGCTATCGGCACAACATCCGCTGGTTTTCAACTAGATGTGTTGAATCAAGATATCACAACAGAAGAATCAACTATTCGTATTCAAAGAGCAAGCGCTAGTGACCAGCAAGTTGGTTTAGCTTTTTATACAGGCGAAAGCACAGCTCTTTGGTCAATGTATGTACCAGAGGGCAGTTCAGATCTTTATTGGGAGAATAATGGAGAGATTGATGTGGTTTTTTCAGACGATGGATATGTAGGTATTGGTCCAGATTATCTCACCCCTACAGGACTTTTAGATGTAAACAATAAGTTCATCGTTACTGATACTCAAGTAACAATGAATGTCCCTCTTAACTTAGCTGCAGCTGGTGATATATCCATAGCTTCTGATCTTCAATTCACCAGTCCCACAGCATCATATATTAAATCATACGCTCCTTTATATTTACAAGCAGGTGATAGCAATCATAGTTATGATTTGACATTAAGAGCTTTTAATTCTGGAGAGGTGGTGTCTGATGGGCAAATGAATCTCTCAAATAATAAGATAGTTAATTTAGGAACACCAACCGAGGAAACTGACGCAGCGACTATGGGATATGTTGATAGCTCCCTTACTTCTGGCGACCTTGATTGGTCGTATGATGCTGACCCAATGACTAAGGTTTATAATACAGACGTTGATGTCGGTATTGGCACTGATGATCCAAATGCTAAGCTTGATGTCATGGATACTGGCGATACCTTATTGAAAGTGGAAACAAGCCAGACCTCTAAATTTGGCGGGAACATAGTCCCATGGTCAGCAGGTAGCGTTGGCGCTTCAGGCAGCGAATGGACAGATATGTATATGACAGGAGCTTTGTATGATGGAGGAACTACTTACTATATCAACCCAGATGGTGCTTCAAATCTTTATGGTGCTCTTGATATTGGTGGCGACTTTACCCCTGCTACAATAACCATGAGTGGTACAATAGATACTACTGGCACAATAGACGCAGGAGAATTTACAGATGATGGTTCCCCTACGCTAACAAACAATATCAGTGGTAATGCTGGCACTGTTGATGCACATAGCATAACAGCAACAACAGATAATATTATTGTCCGTCATGATGGCGTTAATCTTGAAGATTCGGGCATATTAGATAATTCTGATGCTCGGGCAATTACCATAGATTCAGGAGAAGAGGTTGGCATAGGTTATGCAACCCCAGCATACAGATTAGATGTCAATGGTCATATCAATGCCAGAGGTGCTGGCAGTAAATACTACATCAATCAAACGGTTGGTGGAGATATTAGTTGTGGCTCAACTTTTGTGCTTGGCCAACCAACAGTTTCGGGCGGTATTGTTACTGCAGGGACGTGTAAAGATATTAGCGATATTGGTGGAGTAGCAGGTGTTGGAAATGGCACAGCAAACTATATTACTAAGTGGAGTGATGCAGATACTATTACCAAAACAACAACCCCAATTTTTGAGCTTGACGGCAAGATTGGTATTGGGACGACAGTGCCGCAAGCACCTTTGCATATTAAAGGAACGTCTACTCAACCGACTTGGGGTTATTTTCCTTTACTCATTGAAGATAGTGGCAGTAATTATCCCGGAATTGCCTTTAAAGGAACGTTAGGCATTCATGCGTTAATAAGGGTTGATGATGGAGACGGCCTTTCTTTTATTACTTTAGAAAATAGTGCAAATGAAGCAATTCAGTTAAGAATTTTAGAAAATGGCTACGTCGGCATTGGCTCAACATCGCCAGCAACCGATTTAGATGTTAATGGAAATATCCAATCCGCATATTTTTATGACCGCGATAATAGTGATTATTATCTCAATCCAGCCGCTGGTGGCACAGGATTAGCCCTTCGTTCCAGTGGTTCTATTTATGCTTCAGGAGTGGATGATAATTATTTTGCAGGGAGTGTGGGGATAGGTGTTGTAGATCCAGGAGTTAATTTGGATGTAGCAGTTCCAAGTTCAGGTGCACCTACAGCTATTCGTTTGAATGGCGGTGGCACAAGTGGAACCCAATTATTACTTAGTACAAATTATTATGGAGCTGTGGGACAAAGATATTCTTCGGCTTGGTCCTTTTTAAGTGCTAACGCAATGCAGAGTAGTGTTGGCGTGGATCAATGGACAAAGGGTTCTTCTACTTATTCTTCTAATATTATTACGGTCGGTCATTCTACCGCTAATAATTCAAACGCTTTTCAAGTATTACATTCGCCAGCTAATACAGTAACAGGCACATATACAAACTTTTTTCATTCGGCTTTGTTTACCGTTAAGGAAGATGGCAATGTTGGAATTGGCATTACGAATCCTGGGGCTTATAAGCTCAACGCAAGCGGAACGATTAAATCTACCAGTTTAGAAACTGGTGGGCTTAAGGTTACAGACAGTCCAGGCCTTAATAAAGTTTTAACTGATTTAGACGGAGCAGGAACAGCAATTTGGAAAGATATTAGCGAAATTAGCGGAGTCACTGGTCCTGCTATTGCTACCGATAATGCTATTGCTCGTTTTGATGGCACAACTGGTAAAATAATTCAAAATAGCGGAGTGATTATAGATGATTCTGGCAACGTCGGCATAGGCACTGCCGATCCCCAACAAGAACTCCATGTCCAAGGAGATGTCATTGGTAGTGTATATTATGACTTAGTAGATTCTAATTACTATCTAGATCCAGGATCTAACACATACAGTTATGGTCTATACAGTAAAGGTTCTGTTTATTCAGAGGGAAGTGCAGATAACTACTTTGCTGGTAATGTTGGTATTGGCACTACAGTCCCAGATACAATTCTAACTATAGCTAATGATGAATGGATATCAGCTAAAGATAGTGCGGGCACAGGCCATGTAAATATGTTCAAAGTTAATACCTCCAACGAGATTGAAGTTGGAGGCACTTTAAATATTGGAACAATAGGTTTAGCCGAAGATTCAGGAGTAGTTACTTTAGTAAATATGCCTGTATCTTCAACTCCTTCTGTAGGAACAGAAGAGAGTTATTCTTTTGCAATAGATTCAGAAGCAATTCTCAAAGTATATTCAGAAGCAGATGGCACCGGAGGAATTCAAAACAAGAGAGTAGGCATTGGCACAATAGCTCCAGATTATCAATTAACAGTAACTGAAGATTTTGGTTTTGATGATGCCAGTATGTATATTGAAGATATTTCTGGAACGACAACAGTTTATTCAAATAATTTTTATGCTCTTGGAGGATCAAACTATTTGAAACCAGCTGACAATACAACTAGTTTAAATGTCGCTGGCTCACTTAATGTTTTGGGAACTACAAATGATAATTATTTTGCAGGGAGTGTGGGGATTGGAGTTGCCAACCCGACGGGCTTATTAAGTTTAAACTATGATCAAGCTTTATGGTTTGAATCTGCTAGTACTGGTTACGGAGGAGGATTGAGATATGATAGAGGAGGAATAGAACATTTGATTATGGCAGTTGACAGCACTAGCTCTAAAATTGTGTTTGATGTCGGTCATAATGTATCTACCAATCCTGGTAGCACTAGTCAGGTACCATCAGACCCAGAATTAACGATCACAGATGGCAAAGTAGGTATTGGAACAACGAGTCCTGGTGCGACACTGGATGTTAGCGGTAGTTCTAATCCAACAATAAGATTAACTAATAATTTTGATACAAATTACGACACTATTTTAGGTTTAAATTATGGAAATCAAATGTTTTATATGTCTAATGAGGGAACAAAGTTTTTCAAAACATATGGTTATAATTCAGTATCAGGTCTTGGTTTAGGGGTAGTAGGTCATGAGGATTCTGTCTATATAAATAACGACGGTAATGTAGGTATTAACACTTCAACCCCAACGGCAAATAAATTGGTTATAAGCGGAGGAGGAATTACTTTTGAGGGAGGAGGTAGTCATTATATCACAGGAATGACTCCTTTGGGTTCTGGGGATCCAGATACTTATGCAGCGGATAAAGGTTATGTAGATGCGGCCGTCGAAGGATCCGGTGGAGTTGGTATCTGGCGAGATGCTGGTACATATATCTATCCCAATACTTCATCAAATGTTGTGATTGAAGATGGCGGTGATGTTGGAATTGGCGTAACAAATCCAACCAAATTATTACATTTATTTAGTTCAGCTAATAATCTTGACACTGGCGCAGTTCTTAGAGTGGTTAGTGTTGGAGAAAGTGCTGGACAGGCAGTAGAGTTAGCATCAGCAAATACTTCAACTCGTTTGCAACACATTGAGGATGCAACTGATGCAAGTAATGGTTATGGAAAAATGCAGTTTAAAACAAATGCCGCATCAACGCCAGCTACTCCGACAAGAGGTGGATTTCTTTTTACTGGAGCCGCTGATTATTTGGCAATAACAAACACAGGTAATGTCGGAATTGGAACAACGGTGCCAGGGGCAAAGCTAAGTGTGTATACAGGTTATTATGAGCTTATTGATAATTCTTATGATGAATGGATATTTCACAAAGAGAGAACAGATGGTTCACAGGATATGGGATTAAAAGGTCATAGTCTTGGACAAATAAGTTTATGGGCAAATAGTATTGAAGCAATGAGAGTAAATAATGTTGGCAACGTCGGCATCGGTACAACCTCCGCAGGCTACAAACTAGACATCCTTTCTCCTGACGCCATTGATTCATATATGAGAGTTCAGAGATATGATGGAGATGTAGCATCAGGTATCATGCTTTCCACGGGAGCTAGTACTCCTCTTTGGACTATGTATACTGATGGTGGTTCTTCAGATCTTCTCTTTGAAGAAAATGGAACAGTTGCTGCTACCATAACCACAGATGGATACTTTGGAATAGGTCCAGATTATCTCACCCCTACAGGACTTTTAGATGTAAACAATAAATTCATTGTTACAGATACTCAAGTAACAATGAATGTCCCTCTTAACTTAGCTGCAGCTGGTGATATATCCATAGCTTCTGACCTTCAATTCACAAGTCCAACTGCATCATATATCAAATCATATGCTCCTCTATATATTGAAGCTGGAGATCCTAGTCAAAATGTTGATCTAACTTTAAGAGGATCTAATTTAGGAGAGGTAATAGTGGATGATAATTTACAGGTTACGGGGAACGCAGTTGTAACTGGTGGTTTAACTATAGGTAGTGCTACTTTGGTTGGCAGTATTGATATGCAAAATTATGACATTACTGGCGTTGATAAATTAACTGTTAACACTATTGATCCTATTCATGAAATTAATGGAAAAGAATATGCTACTTTTGTTTCTTTCTATGCTGGCGGTCAAAAAATGGAAACCAGCGGAGTAGTAAAGTTGGTTAATCAGGTAACTGGGAACTCGGGTAATCAGGAAGAAAATAAAAATACCCAATCCCTAAGTACCCAAGTACCCAATCCCCAGTTTCATTATGTTATTGATTTTGAAAAATTAGAAGAAGGGACTGACCTCTGGTTATTCTGGGAAACATTACATCAAGATTTAAGCCAACTTAGTGTAATTTTAACTCCTGGCTTTGATGGACGCGTTTGGTATGAAAAAATCGGAGATTCCAAAATTATTATACACTCTGATCAACCTGGCGAAGTTTCATATACTTTAGTTGCGCCACGATATGATTACAAGAAATGGCCTAATTTAATCAGCAAAACTGATTAGGTTAGTATTTTTTATAATTTTTTAATTAATAATTTAATGATTATATTTATGAGTAAAAACAAAAAACAAGGATTTATTTTATTTCTTATTATTGTCGCTATCATCATTCTTATTGTATGGTTGACAAAAAGTTTGTTTATAACAAGGGAAGCTGAATATAATCTTCCCGAAGAAGTTAAACAAGCAGGTCAAGTTCAAGCAAAGGTCAATCCAGAATCTTCTTTACCCACAGCAGAAGAAATTAAAGTTGAGGATTTGAGAGGAATGCTTGACGAATTTTAATTTAAAATCAAATAGTTTTATATATTTAATTTAATTCTATATTAAAAATTTTATGTTAACAAAAATAAAAAAATCTTTTAACCAAGTAAAAAATATTTTTATCTTAATTTCTCTTTTCAGCTTATTATTCTCTTTGGTAGGCTTAAATTCCGCTAAGGCTATTAGTAGTGATGGAGTAGAACGTAGTGTCGTTTTAGTTCCAGCTTCATCTACGATGGATCAGAGAGTGGTGAATATGAGAAGCAAAGTAAGAGATTTAAAATATTTGCCAGATGTTTATGTTAGTAAAATAGAATATGATATTAAGAGGCATGAATCTAACTTAAGTAAGAGAGCCTACAATCTCTTGAATAAAAATTTTTTAGTTTCTTCCTATTACGATCGATTGTCTTTAGAATTACAAAAGACATACAACTTGATAAATGCTACTAAATTGTTCGTCAATCAACACGATCAAGGAAACTATGCTTACGTTAGCGGAGTAGCAACATTTACTTCTGTTGCTTTAACTGAAGTTAATGGGTATATTGCTACAATAAATAGCACTAAAAGCGCGAGCCTTGATAATTCCCTCAGCTCCATTAATACTGAGTTAAACAGCTTAATGAGATTAAACTTTGTTAGTTTTGAAAACCTCTTTCATTATACTCGATACAAAGCACTAGAAGATAGTTTGAGTTTAGACGTTTCCAAAGACATAAAAATTAATATCGACCAAGCCATCAAGAACATTAGAACTCAAGTAACTAATGTACTAACTGTGGCTGAAGATCCTAGTAAATTAATAGACTAAAAAATAGCAGAAGTATAATTATAGTTAAATAATATAAATTTATGCCTACAAAGAAAAAAACCCTATACATTGTTATAGGAATTATCGTAATCTTGGCGATTATAATCATCGCTACGCCAGGAAAAGAAGGAGAAGAATTTACCGAAGAACCTATTCATGGAGATCAAATGCCAACTAAACAAGATTTGAAAGACATGGAAGCTGCTCCAGAAATAGAAGCAAAAGAGATTGCTGAGCCTGAAGTTGTTGCCCCTGGAGCAAGTTTAGTTACCGGCGAAGGCGAGGTTTTGGCTAAAACTGGCCAAGTTGCGCAAAACGATGCAGTCCCAGGAACCAAGGAAGCTCCAAAACCATCTCAAACACTTACAGAGGAACAAATTCCAGAAGAAGCATTGGTTATAAATATTTCTAAAGAAGCAGGATTTGAACCTCGTCAATTTAGAGTTAAGCCTGGTCAAGTTGTAACCATTGCTTTGACAAGTATTGATAATTCGGTTCATGGCTTTAGGTTTACTGACGACATTTTAACTGCTGTGGCAGTTAGTGTTAACTCTGGAGAAACCAGAGCGATTACTTTTAAGGCGCCAGAGATGATGGGCGAATATGCGTTTCATTGCACCGCTCCAGGACATAAGCGCAAGGGAGAAATTGGGAGTATGATTGTCGCGGAATAGGGTATTCTAGTTATCGCAGGACAATTGTTGCATTAATTGTTTCAGAATGATACAATTAAGCATGTAAAATGATACAATTATTATAATTAGGATTATGGTGGACAGAAAACTTAACCAACGACAATTAAAA
>Ga0208904_1000206_pt1 | contig 50968 bp, 50 predicted proteins | sample AntAceMetag02UKB_FD_184774 | JGI IMG/M metagenome (GOLD analysis project Ga0208904, IMG submission 184774) | Saline lake microbial communities from Ace Lake, Antarctica - Antarctic Ace Lake Metagenome 02UKB (SPAdes) (version 2) | ecosystem: Environmental > Aquatic > Non-marine Saline and...
TATAATTGGGGTATCAGTGAGTTTGTTTTTTATCCTGTTGTGGTATTTCGTGCAGTACAGAATAGCGGGGATGGGAGAGATAGACAAGTATTTTGGTTTTCATATCTTTACCAGGGCTACGCAGGCCATAGAAGGGCATGTCGGAGGTATAAATTTTTATCAAAAAGCGATTTTTAATAAAAATAAGCCTTGGTCTGTATTATTGTTTATATCAGCAGCCTATGCTCTTTTTCGGGCCATAAGATACAGAGAGAAGGGACCTCTTCTACTTTTCTGCTGGATAGTAACAAGCTACGTGCTTTTTTCTTTAGTAAAGACTAAGTTGCATTGGTATATTATCCCGATATATCCCGCTCTGGCATTAACCGCAGGCATTGCGGTCGCTAAATTTGTAAAAGGAAAGTTGTTTTATACGGCAATAGCTGTATTTCTTATAATTATGTGCCTACAGATCCCATTTTCATGGGCATTTAAATTGGATTTTTCGCCTAATGTAAAAGCGACATCAATTCGTGTAAGAGAATTGCATGATAATGGTCTGCAGGTCTATTTTTATGGTGGTTATGATAACAAGGATCTCTTCTATTTTAATGATATAACAGTATTTTTACCTAGAAAAGATAAGGCCTTCATAGTTCAAAAAAGCGATAAGACGATCTATTTTGTTACAAGGCAAGAGAGCGTGCAGGATATACAGAAAAGATACGGACAGGATTTTGTGATTACTGAAAAATTTGGCGATTTAATCCTCCTTAAAAACAATGAGTAAGAATATATATTTATCAATAATTATTCCTGCGTATAATGAGCAGGAGAGGCTCCCGCTTACATTAAGTAAGATACATTCTTATTGTAATTCGCAGAGCTATAATTATGAAGTACTTGTAGTTGACGATGGTTCTACGGATAACACTATAAGAGTAGTTACGGATAACCCATTAAGTGAGGCAGGTAGGCTGCGCATTTTAAAGAATCAACGAAATCGCGGAAAAGGATATTCAGTAAAAAGAGGGGTTATGGCGTCTAAGGGTGATTACGTGCTCTTTAGCGATGCTGACCTATCTACCCCTATCGGAGAAGTGGAAAAGTTGTTTTCGGCATTGAATGAAAGGTTTGATATAGCTATTGGTTCACGCAGCATAAAAGGCGCGCAAATAAAAGAACACCAGCCTCTTTACAGGGAATATATGGGTAAATTTTTTAACAGGTTAGTAAGGATCTTTGCGTTTAAAGGTATTATTGACACACAATGCGGTTTTAAGCTGTTTAAGGGCGCACTAGCCAGAGATATCGCCGCGCAGATGCAAGTAGATGGTTTTGCCTTCGATGTTGAGATGCTTTATCTTGTGCGCTTAAGAGGCCTTAAGATAAAAGAAGTACCTATTGTATGGGTAAATTCACCTCAGAGTAAAGTCGACCCTTTAAGAGACTCTTTGAAAATGCTATTAGATATCATAAATATCAAAAGACTGCACTATGAAAATAAATAGAGTGTATTTTTTTCTTAGCATCATTATAGCTTTAGGGACTATCTAAAGGCTGCGGGGCCCTGACAACGACTGGAGATACTTACGTGATTACAATATTGACTGGGGCCAGGACCTGTCGGCATTTTCATAGTATCTCAAAGAGAGCTATAAGTGCACAGTATTTAAATAATGTGAAGTGGGCTGAAGATTATACCCCAGATGCAAAAGCGGGTCATTCTATATTTATATATAATTTAAGAAAGAAAAGATTATGAACAAGCCATCTATGTCTATAGTGATACCAACATACAAGGAAGCTGATAACATAGAGTATCTTATAAAAGGCATTGATCATGCGATGCAAAACCTGAATTACGAGTATGAAGTTGTATTAGTGGATGATAATTCTAAGGATGGAATTGAAGATTTAGTACCGATACTTTCTAAAGAATACCCGGTAAGAATTAAAATAAGGAAAGCTAAGAGAGATCTTTCTGCTTCTGTATTAGAAGGTTTTAATATATCTATGGGTGATATACTGGTTGTGATGGATGCTGATTTAAGCCATCCACCGGATAAACTGCAGGAGCTTATAGCGCCTATAGCCGAGAATAGATGCGATGTCAGCATAGGAAGCAGGTTTATTAAAGGTGCCGATATAGTAGGGTTTGGTTTTTTCAGAAGAATGAATGCCGCTGTGTCGAGAGTTCTGGCGCGTCCGTTTACTAACGTAAGTGATCCGATGTCTGGTTTTTTTGCTTTTCGCAGGGGTATTATAGCTGATTACGGCATATTGAACCCGATAGGATTTAAGATAGCGCTTGAAATACTTGTTAAATCAGGCGCTGAGAAAATAGCAGAAATACCTATAAGATTTGCTAAAAGGTATGCTGGTAGAGGCAAACTTAGTATGCGTGAGCAGTTTAAATATTTGTGGCATTTATTTCGTTTGTTTTTATTTAAGATAAAAAGACAGCAATTGGTATTTACCTGTAAAAAATGACAGAGGTGTCAAATATATAAATAAGCTAAGCATGAGGTTGTTATTGTCAACGACCATTCAAGCTGGTTGATGATATACTTCAATGGCTTAATAATCGCTTCCCGGATATCTACAAAAACGGCCCTCACAGCTCCTTAAGCTACGCTACCCCTTTTCAGGCATTGTTAGGCCAGAAGGAGGTGATCTTAAACCAACGAAAACAAAATCTTGCGGTGGCTCGTATGTTACGTTATAATGTATGCAAAATGAGTTTTTCTATTCCGTTTCTAGCAGCTTCAGAAGTAGTCATGCAATGTGCTTGAAGTCAAACTCGCAAAAAAAACTCCGCATCCAAATGGGATTGTGTACTTTTCAGTAATGTTGATCTATCTGCCCCTATTGAAGAAGTGAAAAAGCTACTTTCAGTATTAAATGAGAATTACGATATAGTCATTGGTTCGCGCAGCATAGAAAACGCTCAAATAAAGGTACACCAGCCATTTTATAGGGAAGATATGAGCATATTTTTAGATCTTTTAAAGATAAGGGTTTTACATAGATGAGGTTTATACGAGAAAATTATCTTTTGTTGGTTATTATTTTTATCGGCATAGCCTTAAGGTTATGGGGCCTTGGTTTTGGTCTGCCTTACCAATTCCATCAGGATGAGCCAATAATAGTAAATCATGCCCTTGCCTATGGTGCAGGGGATTTTAACCCTCATTTTTTTATAATTCCGCCGCTTACTTCTTATATATTATTTTTCTTTTATGGAGTGTATTTCCTTACATTAAACGTTTTTGGGGCAACCAAAGGTCTGGAGACTTTTGCTATAAGTTTTTTTAAAGACCCTACCTTTTTCTATTTGATAGGGAGGGCTGCAATAGGCCTTCTGCCCAGCGCATTTAATATTTACCTTACCTACAGGTTAGCTCTTAAGTTTTTTTCAAAAAGAGCAGCCCTCTATTCAGCGTTTTTGATGTCAGTCTTTTTTTTGAATGTTGTAAACGGCCATTATGTATATACAGATAATCTTTTGGTCTTATTCATTCTGCTTACCTATCTGGCTATGAGTAGGCTTATCCAAAGGCCTGCCGCGGGAAACTATATCGCATCGGCGGTATTAATAGGTATTTCCGTAGCTATAAAGTATAATAGCGCCGTACTTATAGTCCCATTTTTTGTAGCACATTTTATAGTAAACAGAGGCAGGCCATTAAGAAATATTGTATTTAATTGTAATTTACTGCTCGCGTTGGTTTTTATTCCGCTGGTATTTATTATATGCAATCCCTTTTCAATTATAGACTGGAGATTTTTTCTATTGTCCGTTACGGGAAAGATAAGGCATTGCTATGTGGGCTGGAGCCATCATGTAATATATTCTATGTTTCAAGGGCTAGGCATAATACCTACCATATTGGCTATTGCAGGATTTCTATATGCGTTTATCAAAATAGATAAGAAGATATTATTTCTAGTGGCGTTTCCCGTTATCTTCTATATGCATCTTGTATTTGCCAGTCAGCCATTTTCAAGATATGTGCTGGCTTTGATACCGTTCATATCAATAATTCTGGGGTTTTTTATATACGATTATCTATATCCTAAATTACGCGCTAGGGTTTTTAAAATAGCCGCTATATTAGCCTCTGTAGCAATTATTATGCCTACCGCTATAAAATCTGTTAAAGCGGATATTCTCTTTTCCAGGCCCGATACCCGCGCGGAAGCAGCGGCCTGGATAGAAAGGAATATCCCCGCGTTTTCTAAGATAGCTTTTGATAATACCTCTTATACGCCACAGCTGAAACAGACAAAAGCACAGTTAGAGGATAAATACAGGATAGCGGATATCCAGCCTGGACTTGGGCTATTAAAGAGGAAGAAATTAGGTTTTCAATTAAAGGCCATTGAAGGCGGGAAAGCATACGAAGTCTATTATCTTGGCGAAGGCAGTGAATTCGCGGGCCAGTTTTTTAATCTCTGGCCTATCATAAAAAATAATTTAGCTGAATTAAAAAAGCGTAATATCGAGTATGTTGTGTTCAACAATATGACAAACCTTGAAAGTACCCGGCAGCTTTATACTGATATAACCAACAGATATAAGCCTGTAGCGGTATTTAACCCTTATAAAGAGAGTAAATTCAGAAGGCCTTATGATGAGATAGCTACAACATGCCTGCCTATTTTAGGCAAAGAGCTTTTTTCAAGAGAGAAGAACGGGCCGTATATAATTATATATAAAATACGATGAAAATAATAAAAAACCATATTGTTTTTATAGCAGCTTTTTTGGCAACAATACTTTTATATCTTTATCCGCTTATCTTTATGCGCGCCGGTTTCTTGGCTGGTGATTCTCTGGTGCAGTTCTATCCGTGGAGTGAGGTATATTCTGAAGCTATAAAGAGATTCTCTTTTCCGTTCTGGTGTGAGTATTTTCACAGTGGTTTTCCGCTTATGGCAGAGGGGCAGGTAGGAGGCTTTTATCCGCTTAATATATTAATGTATTTTCTATTGCCATTTAAAATAGCTTATAACTATTCGATAATTTTACATTTTATGATTGCGGGTATTTTTACCTATCTCTTTAGCCGAAGAATCGGCGCGGATCAAGCCGGAGGATTCTTATCGGCCTTGCTGTTTTGCTTTGGAAGCGCGTACGCGGGGTGTTTTTATAATATTATTACGTTAAGGACTTTAGCTGTATTTCCGCTGGTTCTTTTTCTTGTTGAGAATTATTCAGATTCAAAAAGAATAAGATATATTGTTTTAGCGGGTATTTTTACCGGGATGCAGTTTTTAGCGGGTTTTCTGCAGTTAGCGGCATATTCATTTGGGTTTTATATAATATATATGTTATGTAACTTTAGACTGAGCAGATTAGGCATAAAAAAAAGCGTTTTATCTCTTCTTATATTTATACCCATTGTCTTACTTATTGCGTTACCTCAAATTATGCTAACTTACCCTTTAGCTCAAGGCTCCGGCAGGGCAGCGGCGTCTTTAGGTTTTGCGCTATGGCGTTCTTTTTCACCAGCCTATTTTATAGGTGCGTTATTCCCATATTTATTAGGATCTTTAAGCGCGCAATTTTACATATCTATTTTTGGTATTCTTTTTATGATCTACGCTATTCTGCAGTTTAAAGATATCCCAAAGATAATGCCTATCATCTTAATTGGCGCCATATCCATATTGTGCGCTCTGGGTAAATATAATCCATTATATGTTGGATTACTTAAGATTTCGGGCTTTTACGGCTTAAGAAACCCATCAAAGTTCTTATTTTTTGGTTTATTTGCGGCATCAGTTCTTTCGGGCGTAGGATTTTCAAAATTCTTTAACCAGCCAAAAGCGCAAAAGATAAGGTTATGCTTAAAGATATTTATTGCTATATCAGCCTTTGCATTAGGCGTATTTTTTATATTAAAGACAATATTATATTATTTTAAGGATTACTTAATCGCCTTTGCCAGAGAGTACGCGCATAGATCAATAGTAGGTAAACCATATCATAGGTATGATCTTACTGCTTACATGGGAAAGGTAGAGAGCCTGTTCAATGGTCTTATAAGAAGATCAGATTTAGCAGATATATTTACAGCTGCTTCTGTAGTGCTTATTTTCATCGCTGTCTTAGTTTGTCTGTTTCTTATTAGATATCCAAAAAAACTTAAAATCTTTAGGATACCGATATTGTGCCTCATTTTTATAGATATATATGTATACAGTTTTCATGGAATAGGATTTCGGGGTAATATAAAGAATTTTGATTGCATAAAGCCGGCACATGCAAAAATATTGGAGATAGTAAAAGCTGATAAAGCTATCTTCCGGATATTACCATTTGGCCTGAAGGATAAGGATATGCCTGATTGGGTAAAGCCAAATACAAATATCCTATACAAGATAGATAGTGTAGCCGCGTATACACCACTTGCTGAAAAAGAGTATAGGGATGCCCTTTTAGGACTTGAAATTATAGATGATTCTCTTGGCCTGCTTTCACCTGAGGATAAGGAGTTGTCTGAAAAATATGAGATCTTAAGACTCTTAAATGTAAAGTATATTATTTCAGCAAGGGATCTGAATTATAGTTTTCTGCAGAAAATCGGATCGGAAAACGGTACTTATCTTTATAGATTGAAAAACGATATGCCAAGAGCTTTCTTTTCATATAGCATAGATGAGAATATAGAACCGGTTAGATGCAGGGATTTTGAAGTTTTAGAATATGGAAATGGATTTCTAAAAGTAGAGATAGATACAGTGCGTGATGGATTTCTGATATTTTCTGAGAACTATTATCCCGGCTGGATAGTATCTGTTGATGGTATTGAATCTCAGCCATTAAAGGTAAAGAATATAGTACAGGCAGTAAGATTAAGGAGAGGAGCGCGCGTGGTAGTCTTTAAATACAAGCCCTTCTATTTTGAAAGATGAAGAATATAATTATTGTTATTGTCTTGTTATCTATCTTTACTTCTTTAGCAATAACAAGTATGATACAAAAATCAGGTACACCGGATGAGATTGCGCATCAGATAACATCAGGTGTTATTATGCTTAAAAAAGGCGACCTGAAGTATGATACCGCACACCCGCCTCTTGCTAGATATATTATTGCTGCACCCGTAGTATTATTCCTGAATCCGAAACTACCTGATAAAAAACAGGTATGGAGGGTAGATGATAGGGCTGAATTTGCAAGAGACTTCTTTTTCAAATATAACAATCAGTCTAAACAGATGTTATTTGTAAGCCGTTTAATGGTAGTAATGCTTGGTGTTTTATGCGGGTTGCTTATATTTTTGTGGACAAAGAAATTGTACGGAGTGAAAGTTGCTTTATTCAGTTTGTTCTTATATGTCCTTTCCCCAAATATATTAGCCCATACTCGCCTTGCGACAACAGATTTAGCAGCAGCCTTCTTTATACTGCTTAGCTGTTATGCGTATTGGTTATTTTTTAAAAATTCAAACAAATTAAACTTAATTCTGGCAGGTCTATGCCTGGGGTTAGCCCAACTTACAAAGTTTTCTGCGTTGATCTTATATCCTATCTTTACGTTATTGTTCTTTATATACTTACCAAAGGTAAATAGGGCTAAAAGGAAAAAGCTGTTTTTAGGCACAGCAGCAATCTTCTTTTTGTCTATTATAATTATCTGGGCAGGCTATGGTTTTAGCAGAGAGCCGCTTCTTAAAGATGCGATGCGTCAGCAAGAGAAACTTGAGCTTATAGATTCAAAGTTAGCAGTGTTACTGCCAGTCTGGAATGATGATATCAGGGAGAAGATTAATAGTTTCTTGTTGAATGAACCGATACCTTGCAGTGAATATATATTGGGTATCTTAGGCTTGATACGGCATAATAAGATAGGACATGGGACATATTTTCTTGGAAAGCACTCAGGCGAGGCTAATATACTCTATTTTCCAGTGGCATTTCTGATAAAGACCCCGATTCCGCTTATTCTGTTACTAATAATTGGTATTTTTGTTCTAGTTAAAAATAGATTCACTATAAATGAGTATTTTTTAATTTTACCGCCTGCAATATATTTTAGTATTGCGATTTTTAGCAATATACAGATAGGCCTGAGGCATATATTACCTATATATCCTTTTCTCTTCATTATAGCAGCAAGTAGCTTATACATGTTTCGATATAAAGCCTTTAAGCTTGTTATATCTGTCCTATGCCTCTGGTATGTGGTGAGTTCATTTGCCATATGGCCTGATTACCTGAGCTATTTTAATGAGTCGATAGGCAGAGCTGATAATGGCTGGAGATATTTGGCGGATTCCAACATAGATTGGGGGCAGGACTTACCGGCCTTATCGAGATATATGGCAGATAATGAGATAGAAGAAGTAACTATGAAATATTTTGGGCAGGACGCCCCGGACAGATACGGAATAGATTTTAAAGAATTTGAAACAGAAGATTTTCAAAATCCGCAGGAAGAGGTCTATGCCATAAGTGTAAATTCAGTGACATCCATCGACTGGGCGAGGAACAGGAGGCCGACTGCCAAGGCCGGAAAATCAATATTCATATACGACCTTAGGAATAGGGAATGAATAAAGAAGAGAGCAGGCAGAAGCTGATATATATTCTAATATGTGCATGGACCCTCTCTGTTATGATTATCTATTCTAAATTATATATAATTCCGAAGTTTATCGAGTTCTTAAAAAAATGACAGCTTTCCTGTATCTTTTAGCTATTTTATTCGCTGCCTATGGCACAGGCAGCCTCTTGCTACGGCTTTTTGTGAAATCATTTAACAGCCGTCTGGAGGAATTTGTTTTTTCATCCGCATTAGGGTTAGGCCTATTGGGATATTCGGTCTATATTATCGGCATATTAGGATTGCTGTATCTTAAGTGTGTCCTTGTCTTACTCATTATTTTTGCCTTTCTGGCAATTGGGCCTTTTATCGCTTTACTCTGTTCAATCGATCTTAGAGGCCTGTTGCGTAAAGTGATAGCTTTTGGTTTTTTTGAGAAATTCCTGCTGGCGGCATTCGTCTCTATTTTTATTATATGCATTTTTGGAGCAGCGGCGCCTCCGACAGGAAATGATGCCCTTTCATACCACCTCAGCCATCCTAAGATTTTTGTACAAAACCACAAGATAGGCCATATCCCCTTTACAAGGGAATCCCTATGGCCGTATCTTACTGAAATGTTCTTTATGATAGGGCTTATATTAAAGAGCTCGGCACTTGCTAAGATGTTCCACCTTCTCTTCGGTATGTTAACAGCCCTGGCGATATTCTCCTTCACAGCGAAATTCTTTTCGACTAAGAAGGCATTGCTCGCTTCAGTCCTATTCTATTCAGCGCCCGGGATATTTATGCAATCTACCTATGCGTATGTCGATCTGTCGATGTGTTTTTATTCGTTCGTTGCTTTCTATTCTCTAATCCTATGGGTGAAGAACAAGTCTCTTAAATGGTTAATCCTATCAGGAGTCTTTACAGGGCTTGTTCTTTCAATAAAGATATTAGGGGCCTTGAGCCTGTTTGTAACGCTGATGTTTATTTGTTATGTGTTCTGGAAAGAGAAGATGCCTGCTGCAAAAGCAGCATCATGTCTGGGGGCCTTTGTTTTATCCGTGTTTTTAGTATCATGCGCATGGTATATACGTTCTTTTGCGGTGTTGGGCAATCCAGTCTATCCTTTTTTACATAATATTTTTCAAAGCGGCTGGTCAACCGAGGCAGGCAGCTATATATCGGTCGCTAGCAGGGGTATTTTTGAATTTTTAAGGTTGCCATGGGACCTTGTTATGAACATGGAGCAGTTCGGCGGAGAGCAGATAGGGGTTATCTTTTTGGCGTTTCTGCCGCTTCTATTCTTTTCAAAAGTATGGAGAGGTGTTACCAGGTATATATCCATTTTTTTTATATCTTATACCATTCTCTGGTATTGTGTTACCCCGAATATAAGGTTTGCGTTCATTAACTTTGCTATGATTTTTATACTTATAAGCGCAGGGTTCTATGAAGTATTAAAAAATCGGAATCTTTACATCTTGAAGGCGCTGCTCTCTTTGTGTATATTATTTAACTTCTCTCTATGCTTTTATTATAACAGGGATGCTATTAAATTTGGTATCGGGTCAATGAATAAAGATGAGTATCTTATGAAGCATGAGAGAGAGTATCCTATGGCGAAATTTGTTAATGAAAATCTTCCGGCAGATTCTATTATTATAATGGCTCAGGAACACAGGGGCTTTTATTTTAACAGAAAGACAATAGATTATTGGATACTGGAGAAGGTTTCTGACGAAGGTATACTTGACTATGTAGCAGGTTTAAGAAAGAAGGGAATCCCTGTCTATCTCCTTACAGTGAGCGATAATCAGGATAATGATATTGCGCTTCTGCTTAAAAGAAGAAAGCCCGTTTATAGTATATCAAGAGATGTAAAGGAAGGGATAATAGAGGAGTATCGTCTCTATAAGCTTTAAAGGGCGCGTATTAGAAGCTATACTTGCGCCCGATTGCATGCCAACCTCCGCGTGCAGACACAGTTTGGTAGTTGCCAATTTCTTCATCAACTCTTCAGTTGCATATTTCGAATGTATGATAATCTTAAAGGGGAGTATTATTAAGCCTTGCATTTATTCATTTTTTAGCCTTCCGCATTAAATTGTTATATGTTATATCAGTTTTTAATATTAATCAAAAGAAAAATAATAATCTTCTGTATTTAATAAAATATACCTTATTTCTAAGGATATCTGACTACTAATGACTACTAATGACATATAAAGATTCTTATTGACATTTTTTTCATATTTGATATAATTCTACTTGTATTAATAAAATATATGCAAAAGGAGGTTTTGTATTATGGAAATAAACGCAAACGAGGTATATACTACCCATGAAGCTCAAGAGATCCTGAAGGTAAGTCCGAGTACTACTATGCGACTTATTAAAAAGGGTATTATACGTACTGCGAAGGTAGGCAAGCAGTATAGGATTCTGGGCAAGGAATTGCTGCGCATTGTATCTCCGCAGATAGAAAACAAGGTAGGCAAGGTCTACAATAAGGGCAGGTATTGGCTGCATGAAGAAATAGAGCGGTAAGGATTACCTGTTTATATAAAAGGTGGATATATGATTCCAGAGAAATTCAAAAATTTCATAAAGAAGCATCCCCTTAAGCCTCCATTCATGGATTTTTTTCTGTCTTTCCATAAGGGTGTCTCTGTGCTTATTAAAATTATGATTTTAATGAAGCGGGTTTTTAATATTATAGATAAAGAGACAGATGCCGGGAAGGTAATGGTAAATATAGGCGGCGGCCATTATTACAAAAGACATTGGAAGGTCCTGGATTTTAATTCGGACCATTATAATTTCCAGATGGCTCTTATAGATTATAATTTTGATTTAACAAGTAGAAAACCATTGCCATTTAAAGATGGTTCGGTCTCATTTTTCTATTCTTCACATACTTTTGAACATATTCCGCAGGAATATTGCAAAGCAATACTAGGTGAGATATTCAGATCCCTTAAATCCGGCGGCATAGCGCGGTTTACTATGCCTGATTTTAATCTTGCATATGAAGCATTTTCGCGCAATCATAAAGGCTTTTTTGAATCGATAAGCCTTGGAGAATCTATTGAAAGAAGCTTTTTGGATTTTTTCGCGGGATATATGAAGGAGAGAGTGAGTAACGATAAATTACGCAAGGATTTTAGTTCTATGTCAAGAGAGGACTTTGCGAATTTTTATGTAAAGGATATTCCTGGAGACTCACAGAAAAAATCAGTAGGAAGCCATATCAGTTGGTGGAATTATGATAAATTAAAAACGATGTTAGAAGAGGCGGGTTTTAAAAATATATATCGTTCGGAAAAACAGCAGAGCGCTTTTCCTGAAATGAGGGGAGAAGGCATATATTGGGGTTTTGATTCCACGAATCCTGAGGTTTCTTTTTTCGCGGAAGCTATAAAATAAAGAGGCGCTGAATTATGAATGAGATTAAAATAGGCAGCAGAAAAATAGGAATAGCATACAAGCCGTTTGTTATTGCTGAAATAGGTATCAATCATGAGGGCGATTTTGCCAAGGCAATGAAGATGGTTGATGACGCGCATTCTGTTGGTTGTGAATGCGTGAAATTTCAGTGCCATGTGATTGAGGATGAGATGATTCCTGCCGCTTCTTTGGTTATTCCCGCTAACGCCACAGAAAGCATACTGGCTATCATGAAGAGATGTTCTTTAACAGAACAGGAAGATATGAGGTTAAAAGAGTATGTTGAATCAAAAGGCATGCTCTATCTTTCAACACCGTTCTCTCGTGCCGCTGCGGATAGATTAGAAAATATGGAGGTAGCTGCTTATAAGATAGGTTCCGGAGAATGTAATAACTATCCGCTGATTGAACATATAGTATCCTATAAAAAACCAGTTATCTTAAGCACGGGAATGAATAATATAGAATCTATTACCCCGGCGGTTAATATATTAAGAGAAGAGAAGATTTCTTTTGCGCTTATGCATTGCACCTCATTATACCCTACGCCGTATAAAAAGGTAAGGCTTGGGGCGTTATCTGCTATGAGAGATAATTTTCCTGATGCGGTTCTTGGTTTGAGTGACCACTCTATCGGTAATTATACCTGTTTTGGCGCAATAGCTTTAGGAGCAAGTATTCTAGAGAAACATTTTACATCTGATAAGAACTGGTCTGGCCCGGACATATCTATCTCAATGGACCCCGGTGCATTAAAAGATTTGGTTGAAGGCTCATGCGCGATATATGAGGCATTAGATGGAGAAAAAGATATATTACCTGAGGAGCAGCCTACAATTGATTTTGCGTATGCGTGTGTTGTCTCCGTATCTGATATTAAAAAGGGAGATAAATTTACTAAAGAGAATATATGGGTTAAGAGGCCCGGAACAGGCAAAATAAAAGCCAGGGATTTTAGGAACTTATTGGGCAAGACAGCTAAGCGCGATATTCCAAAAGATATGCAGATTACTAAAACAGATTTTAAATAAGGATAGGGTTTAAGTTATGAAAAAGATGCTGTTTATTACAGGCACAAGAGCGGATTTTGGTAAGATGAAGATCTTAATGAAAGAAGTGGATAATGACCCTCACTTAGAATGCTATATTTATGTTACAGGCATGCATATGCTTTCTAGATATGGCTATACCTATGATGAAGTTCATAAAGCTGGGTTTAATAAAAAAAATATATTTGTCCATATTAACCAGATAGCAGACAGTAACGCTGCCATGGATATGATACTTGCCAACACAGTACAAGGGCTTGGGCGTTATATCCGTGAATTCCGGCCTGATCTTATTGTTATCCATGGTGACCGTGTCGAAGCTTTGGCAGGCGCTATTGTAGGGGCATTAAATAATATTCTTGTAGCGCATATTGAAGGAGGAGAACTTTCCGGAACCGTAGATGAATTAATACGCCACGCTATTACCAAGCTTGTGCATCTTCATTTTGTCGCTAATGATGAAGCCCAAAAAAGGCTTATCCAGATGGGAGAGGATGAGAATGCTGTATTTGTTATAGGTTCGCCTGATGTGGATATCATGCTCTCGGATAAACTTCCCGATATATCCAGGATAAGGAAATATTACGACATAGCATTTAAAGAATATCTGATATTTTCCTACCACCCAGTAACAACAGAGCTGGATAAGCTCCAACGTAATATAAAAATTATTATGGAGTCACTTAAAGAATCCGGATTAAATTTTGTTGTTATATATCCGAATAATGATTCAGGTTCCAATATTATATTAGATACCATAAGTAGCTTGGAAGGTAATAAGCGCTTTAAGCTGTTTCCTTCTCTGCGATTTGAATATTTCCTGACACTCCTAAAGAACGCGAAGGCCATAATTGGCAATTCCAGCGCGGGGATTCGTACTGCGCCGGCTTATGGAATACCTGTTATAAACATAGGTACCAGGCAGATGAACCGTTTTAATCATTCCTCGATTATTGATGTATCTGAAGATAAGGATGTTATCTTAAAGTCGCTTAAGAACTTACCACAGAAGACAGCACCTTCTCTGCACTTTGGTAAAGGTAACAGCGCCGGGTTATTTATGAAACATATGCACCAAGAAAGCCTATGGGCTACCAAGTCACAAAAGCAGTTTAAGGATTTAGTAGATGCGGGAGTGAAAGATGGGCAATAAGAAAGATAAAAAAGTTGTTGCTTTAATTACGGCAAGGGGTGGCAGCAAGGCATTACCATTAAAAAATATAAAATCTTTTTCAGGTAAGCCCCTGATCTATTGGACAATAAAAGCGGCAAAGATGAGTAAGTGTGCAAATGATATATATGTCAGCACGGATAACCTAAAGATTGCCGCGATATCCAAGAAATACGGGGCAAAGGCCCCTTTCTTAAGGCCAAAGAAAATTTCTACTGATAAATCTTCCAGCATGGATGCAGTTTTACATTTTTTAGAATATCTTAAGAAGAATGAGAATTATCTTCCTGATATATTTATTCTTCTTCAGCCGACTTCTCCCTTGCGGACATCAAAAGACATAGATAAGGCATTCTCTACCTTCTCAAGCAATAAAAAAACAGATGCCGTAGTCAGTATTACAGAGATGCCCGTTCATCCTTATAAAGCTAAGGCTGTCAGCAAAGGAAGTTTTATTAAGGATTTTATGCTTATAGATAAAAAATTTCATAGAAGACAGGATAGGCCTGTTGCATATAGCGATAACGGCGCTATATATATATATAAGACAGAGGCATTTTTGAAAGAGAGAACGTTTTTCCCAAAGAATACACTCGGCTATATTATGCCTAAGGAAAGGTCAGTTGATATAGATACCCCTTGGGACTTTTATCTGGCCGTACTTATTTTTAGAAGTTTTAATAGACAAAGAGGGTATTAAGTAAGGAGTATTAATATGAAAATTCTTTTTATCTGGCCCAACAAAGCGAGTTTTGGATTCAGCTCTATAAGCATGGCATTGTTATCTTCCATACTGAAACGTTCAGGGCATGAGGTGGAACTGTTCAATACTACATTTATAGATTTAGGGTATATGGATAACACAGCGATTCTTACCAGGGTAAAGAATTTCAAACCAGTCGATTTTAGCGGATACGATATAGCCAAAAAGAAGGTCAACTTGAGAGCCGAGCTGCTTAAGAAGCTGGATAATTTTAGGCCCGATGCCGTTGGCATATCTGCTCTTTCTGATGAAATTGAAGTAGGAATTTTGGCTTCTCGTGTAGTCAAACAATGGAATTGCAGCATTCCGGTTTTGTGGGGCAATAAGGCCGCTACCATGATTCCAGAAAGAATACTTGCCGATAAAAGCGTGGACTATGTATGCATTGGGGAAGGGATAGAATTTATTCTTGATTTTATGGAGTGCCTTTCTGGAAATGGCGACCCAAGACTTCTTAAAAATATCGCATATCGTGATGATGAAGGCACAATAAGGCAAAACAGTTTAAGGCCATTTTTCCAGGACCTGGATTCACTGCCGTTTCTTGATTGGTCTATATTTGAGAAAAGGCAATTTTTAAAACCTTATGACGGCAAATTGTATATAGGTGGCGATCATATGATATCCTGGGGATGCCCTAGGATATGCACATATTGCATAAACCACGCTTATCGCAAGCTCTACGCTGGTCAAAAAGGAAATTTCCTCAGGCACTACAGCGTTAACAGGATAATCGAAGAACTAAGATATCTTGCAAAAGAATGGGGTATTACCCTTTTTAAATTTCATGATGAGGATTTTGCGCTTAAGCCGATAGATTATTTCCGTGAATTGGCGAGAGAATACAGCAAACACATAAATATTCCATTTGTAATTATGGCTAATGCGCGTACTCTTACAGAAGAAAAGGTAAAGCTTTTGAAACAGATGAATTGTGTGAGTGTCTCCATAGGAATAGAGACAGGCAATGATGACCTGCGAAGAAATATTCTTAAACGTCAGGAGAGTAAAGAGGACATTATTAGAGTAATCCACATGCTTAATGATGCAGGTATACGCACATCTTCCTTTAACATGCTTGGTATACCTTTTGAGACGCGTTCTACTATTATGGAGACAATAGAATTAAATAGAGCAAGCCAGGTTCAATATCCAAATACGGTCTTTTTTTACCCTCTGGAAAAAACTAAACTGAAAGAAATAGCTATCAAAAATGGTTTTTATAATAATAGAGTTAAGAATATCTTTGATGATATTAATCCAAGCTTGAATTTGCCGGGCATATCTTCAGAGGATCTGGTTGCCCTGCGCGAAAGGTTTGTTTTATATATAAAGATGCCAAAGGAATATTATAAATATATAGAGCGCTCAGAAAAGCCGGATGGTATAGGAAAAAAGCTCACAGAAGAACTTTATAAGATATATGATGAGAGCATTTTCTTAAAAGGTGGGAAATGGGATGACGAGGGGAGAGGTAGAGAATATCTGAATTATATGGAGTCTATCTATGAAGAAGCGGAGGTTCTAACCCGTGCTAAAAAAAAGGAGAAATAAAATGAAGTATTGCAAGAAATGTCTTATGCCGGATACAAGGCCCGGAATTACTTTTATAGATGGGGTCTGTGCCCCATGTATAAATTATGCCAAACAAAAAACAACAAACTGGGGTATGCGGCAAAAAGAGCTGGAGGCTCTTTGTGATAAATATCGCGGTTGCAATGGCAATGGATATGATTCCGCTATTGCTGTTTCGGGTGGTAAGGATTCTCATTATCAAGTCTACATTATCAAAGAACTTATGGGTATGAATCCGGTTCTTTTAGCTGTTGGAAACATTGATTGGACAGAAACCGGCAGAAAGAACCTGCAGAATATATCAGATGCTTTTAATTGTGACATCATTTCCTTGAATCCAAACGTACATATTGCGAGAATTATGGCAAAAAAGGCTTTTGTAGAGTTGGGTTCCCCCACCTGGTACGCAGATGCCCTTATATATGCATATCCTTACCGTATGGCTATGCAATTAGGCCTTAAAATGCTGGTTTACGGGGAGAATGTAAATTATACTTATGGCGGCCAGTACAATAAAGAGACGCCTTCTGCGATGATGCAGCCTCTTAATGACGTGGTTAAGCCGATAGATTTTAATAAATGGTGCGAAGATGGACAGATTACGTTAAAGGATTTGGAATCTGCCATGCAACCTTCTTTTGAAGAGTGCAAAAAATTTGAGCTAGAGCCTGTTTATTTAAGTTATTTTATGCCATGGGATTCTCACCACAACTATGAAGTAGCCAAGCGATGGGGATTCAGGCATCTTGGCCATGAATACATACGCGAAGGTACACTCGAACAATATAATCAAGTGGATTCAATAGTGTATCTGTTGAATCAGTATTTGAAATATCCTAAATTTGGCCATGCCTCTGCAACCGAAATGGCTTCACGTTGGATAAGGTCGGGATTAAAAACTCGTGAGGAGATGATACCATTGGTTAAGCAGTATGATAAAAATCTTGACCAAGGAATAGTTGAGAGGTTCTGTGGATTTACTGGAATGTCGACAAGGGAATTCTGGAAAACAATGGATATATGGTATGACAGAAGGCTTTTTAAGCAGAATAGAGACGGTATATGGTCTGAAAGATTTAAGGTAGGAGAAGGGATAAAACCACAACGTACGAAATCCCCTCTTGTAAGAACATAAATGCCAAAGCGTGTGAGTTTTTACAAAAAAACATTTATTATATGTGAATGTTCTGAAACAAAACCAGGAGAAGCGATGCCCTTTGATTATGAATAATAAAGTCATTTTTTTAGATAATATAAATTTTATAAGAGATAATTTCGAGTATATCAATGAGATAATCAGAGAAGAGAGCTCGGTTGTTATTCCTTTGTCAGATGCAGCCTACCTGTTCTTAAAGAACAGGGGGATAGAATGCTTGGATTACCATCAATTTGAAGGTGATAAGGCTCATCATGATGTATATGATACAGCTCGTAGATGGGCTATGCATTGGTATAAAGCTGGTGGCAGAGATATCTCTATGGGGCATTCATATTCTATGGGCAATATTATTGAATGGTCCATGGTATATTTTTTCTCTCATGTTCTCAGATTACACAATACTATCTCAGCTATTATAGATAAGAATAAGGTTGAGGAAGTAGTAATTATAACCTTCAAGGAAAGCATAGATGAGGCAAAGGATATATTCAGTTTTCCAGATGTAAATATAAGCCTGTTGCCAGATATTATATCTAATTGTATAGAGAGTTTAGGCTCTTTAGCTAAGTTAAGAATTATACCTCTGAGTTACCGTATTAGTAAGCATGAAGCGTCAAAATTATTAGTTCTTATAAGGCAGAGTTGCGTATATCTCAATTATCTCTTGTCAACTCTGTGCAGGTTTTTTGGTATTTTCCTTAGGAAGCGCAAAAAGATCTTATTTTTTGAAGGATTCAGGCATTTTAGTAGCATAATGATTTCACCCGAACTCAAACGGTTCGAGAGGATCCATCTACAGAAAAGAATAGGCCCTACGCTGCTTTTTAAATTATATAGAAAAGGAATAAGAGTTGAAACCGTAGATAGGCCGAAGAAGTCTGCTTTGAGTAAAACCCCTTTATTTGATATAAAAAAGATCAAGCATGAATTGTCAGATTTTTTTGTTTATCATAATAAGAACATGTTCAGGTCAGTATGGCCAAGAATCGAATTCTTATTTAAAAACCTGTTTCCCAGTAAAGTTTACCCGGACTTGATTAGAATGAAAACTTTAATAACCGAAATTGCGCCGGATTGTGTAATAACCGAGAATGACAGCACTTATTATGAAAAGATGCTGGTTGTTTTGGCAAAAAGCCATAATATGCCTACCACCATAATGCAGAATGGAGCAACTCTGTACGGTAATTCCTATAAAACGAATGGGTTAATGGTACATGATTTTTGTCCTATAATAGGCAATCTCTTTTTTTCCTTTGGCAAGGCATCCAAGGAATGGCTTGTAAATATGAATGAGGATGCCAATAAGATAATAATTACAGGGGGTGCAAGATTTGACAATTATTACAAGAACCAAAAACGGATAAAAAAGAATTCAGGTGATAAAAAGACAGTTTTAGTTCTGCTTAATGATCATTGGTTTCAGGAAGGATTGGTTACTTATCATATAGGCTTGAATGTATTGCATAACCACATGCTGGGGTTTATTAATTTAGTAAAGAGAAATCCTGATATCAGTTTTATTATACGCCCGCATGACAAGTATAATCTATGGAGAGAAATCTTTAAGGCAGATACAGCCTCTTTATCTAATATTATTATCTCCCGAAAAGGGTCCATAGAGCAGGTTTTTTCACGGACAGACCTAGTAATCGGTTATCTTTCTACAGCAGTAATTGAGGCTTTAATTCACAGGATACCTGTTATAAGCCTGGATACGGGCGAGTATTACAATTTTCTGCCTCTATGGGAATATGGACTTTCTAAGAAGGTATCTGCTTTTGATGAACTTGAAGAGGAACTGAAGAGACAGCTTTTTGATAAAGAGACAAGAAAAATATCCGTGGAAAATATAGATAAGAATATTAGTCTGTTTAATTATGATGATGACGGCCGGGCTTCAGAAAGAATAGCCAATGAGTTGGCTAAAGTTATGTTATGAAAGAAAAGATAAGCAATAAAGAAAATATAATAAAAGATACGTTTCAGCTGACATCGGCAAGGTATCTCTCCCAGGTAATAGGTTTTTTTACCGCTATAGGCCTGCGTAGGTTTTTAGGGCCTTTCTATGTGGGCATATGGAGCTTGCTTAAAGTGGTTATGGAATATTCTTCACACCTATTTTTAGGTGTGGACAAAGGGGTTGCCTATAGCATACCACTATTTGTGGGGGGCAATAAGCTTAAGCAGGAGGAAGAGATAAAAGATGCTGCCTTCAGTTTTATTGCTGTTGCAACTCTTCTTATTTCAATTTGCTTGATTATTGCGGGGTTTTTGCTTAAAAACACCTACCCCAATGCTACGGTAATAGGTATTTGGGCTTTAGCCGCATATATGATTCTTGATAAGGCCTGCACCTACTACAGGACATTGCTCAGGGCTAAAAGAAGATTCTCTGTTCTAAGTAAAACAATAATATTTGATGCGCTGATAAATCTTATATTAATCTTTACCTTGGTTAGATTTTTTTCAATATACGGCCTCTACGCAACTGTTATTATCGTAACAGCGGTCAATATTATATATATGCATCTGTTGGCTAAATATACAGTCAGGTTTAATTTCAATGTTAAGGTAATGCGTAATCTTATAAAAGTGGGGTTTCCCATAAGTATAGTGGGTACCTTGGAGTCGGTCCTGTTAAATCTGGATAGAATAATGATAGCGAAGATGATAGGGATAACCTTTGTAGGTTATTACAGCATACCCTTAATGGCAAAAAGTTATGTAAACCAGTTATCAAGTTTTGGCACGGTTCTTTATCCGCGCATGCTGGAGAGCTATGGCAGGAATGAGAATATAGAAGATATAAAAAAGTACGTTACGGTTCCGTTAAGTATCAACGCTTATATGCTGCCGCTTTTTTTGGGGTTGATGTTCTTCATTGTTCCGGTCCTTATAGAGAAGATATTGCCCAAATTCATCCCCGGTATACTGGCTATGCAGATTCTTCTGATAGATATGTTTTTCCGCTCCTGCTATCCGCAGGCTTTTCATTTTATAATAGCCATGAAAAAACAGGCAAGGGTTATACCCATAGTGGTAGCGGCTATATTATTGAATATATTAGGTAATTTTATTCTCATACGAAAGGGGTATGGCATATATGGCGTAGCATGCGCTACCTCAATTGTCAGTTTTTTAAGTTTTGTCGTAATCCAGTCTTATGCCATGAAGCACTTTGCCGGGATAAGAGAGATTATATTATTCCTAATAAAGATTATGGCCCCGTTTGTATACACAGTTGCTGTTGTAGCTGGATTAAACAGATTTATAGTCATAGACAATCTTTATGCGCAGATGTTGACAAGGTCGGTTCTTTTGATTATCTTTTCAATCCCTATGCTCTATCACATAAACAGGGAGACAGGGGTAATAAAGCTTATATCAAAAACCATAAGGTCAAATATATTACGTAAAGGCCAAGGTACTCGCGATGAATAATAGAAAATATGATATTGTTTTCTGGAGCCATGTCAGTAACGGCATTGAAAGGGTCCTGCCGCTTATGTCAAGTTTTAAGAAGAAAGGCGTTGAACCGCTTTTATTTTATCAGAATTATGATTTCCATGACGGCCTTTCTGCTGCCCAGATAAAGATTGCCAACACATATGGGCTTGATATAGTGGATTATTCCTTTTTTATGAGAAGAGACATTATACTAAAAATTGTTACTGTTTTCGTTAAGCTTTTTAAAGCCATCGGGCTTGTATTACTTTATAACAAATTTATAGGCTTACGTTCAAAGCTTTTGCAGCAGAAGATTGATGAAAGATTTATCAGGGATATGGTTCTAAAGCTAAGCCCTAAAATAGGTTTTTTTGACAATATTAGCCTGATGAAACCCAGAGTCTATCCTTATGGTAGCTATTATATAAAGAAGGCCTCTGATGAGTTGGGTATTAGGAGTTTTGATATATTCAATGGTTTGCCTAATCCACCGGTAAAACTTCTTAAAAGACGTATAGATTTTGAGAGGTATTATGTCCCGCATCAACATGAGAAGGAAAAGTACTTTCAGGAGCATATCGGTAAGGATGAACCGATCCTTGTTTTTGGTGACCCTCGTTTTGACGCGAACTGGAAAGAAAAGATCAAGAAGGTTTTTTCAGAGGATGTCAGAAAGAACATAGAACGTATGCATATAGAATCCAAAGTTAAAATCTTATATGTTTGCCCCAACCTCGAATGTGTGGGGGAAGAGAATGAGAAGTATAGGAACATGAGCGATATAATAAAAGCAACCAAAGAATTAACAAACGCAGCGCTTCTTATAAAGCCGCATCCGAGATATCCTCATATCGACAAGATTAAAGATGTAGCCAGAAGCAATAAATTTAATAACTTTTTTATTCTTAAAGACGACCCGCTTACTTGTTATCTCGATGAAGTTGATTTTGTGATATCCTTAACTACCAGCGCGCTGTTTGATGTCCTGCCTGAGGGGTATGAAAAGGTGCTGATCTATGATCGCGGTGATTTTTGTAAGTCCGTAGGAGTAATAAATATTTTTGATAAAAAGTTTACCTATTTAAACAGCTATGAAGAGTTATTGGATTTCTTGAGGAATAGAAAAAGGAGAGATTTTGATGCAGATAGTTTTTATGGCGGTGATAAGAATATTCATGATTTTTGTAAGAGATGGGTAGCAGGGGGCAATGAACTTAACAGCATAGTTGAGAATATGTCAGAAGATATTCTGTGTGAATTTAAAAAATCAGAAAAGGAATAGATATGAATTTAAAGAAAAAACTCACAAAGAGCAAAGTAACAATCGGTTCGTGGATTACGCTTAGAAAACTCGCGATTGCCGAGATCATGGCGAAAGCAGGGTTTGAATAGATTGTTGTCGATATGGAGCATAGCGCTATCGGTTTTCAGAAGTTCAGGATTTAGTCAGAGTAATAGACCTTTGCGGATCTACCCCGCTGATAAGAGTGGAAGAGAACAACCCTAATATTATAAAGCGGGCCATGGACCTGGGGAGGGCTCACGGCGTTATGGTACCTATGGTTAATAACAGAGAAGACGCGATATCCGCGCAAGAAGCGGTTAAATATTCGCCTTCGGGAAAGAGAGGTGTTGGTTTAGGCCGCGCGCAGATGTAAGGATTAGGATTTAAGGAATATAAAAGATGGTTTGAGAAAAACGGAGTGCTATTGTACAGATCGAACATATTGAAGCGGTTAATAACCTGGAAGAGATGCTCTCTGTTAAAGGTGTTGATGGGTTTATGGTAGGGCCCTATAACCTTTTCGCTTCAATTGGCAAGCCAGGTCAATTTGACCACCCTAAGGTAAAAGCAATGATAAGAAAAGTTGAATCTATTTCTAAAAAGATGAATAAGACTACTGGTATTCATATTATCCAGCCTGATTTTACGGATGCCAATAAAAGGATAAGGCAAGAGTATAATTTTATAGCATTTAGTCTGGATACACTTTTTTTAGGGCGGAGTTGCATAGACGCAGTTTCTAAAATAAATAATAGGAAAGGTTAGAAGGATGGCCAGAGCCACAAAAAGCGATAATTTTAAAATATTATTGATCTATCCAAATACAATGATGGCAACATTAGTGCCGTTAGGCGTATCTCAATTATCTGGTTTTCTTAAAGCAAATTCCATAGAAGTGGAATTGTTTGATACGACTTATTATAAAACGGAAGAAATAAGTTTTGAGCAGAGAAAAGCTGATCTTCTCATGTTTAAGCCGTTTAGCTATGGTAACAAGGGGATAGGTTTTAAAGAGACCAATATTTACGAAGATTTGAAGCAAAAAGTTATTGATTTTAAACCAGACCTTATTGGTATTACAATATTGGAGAACACCCATGAACTTGCTATCTCTTTGTTGGAGGCAATAAAAGATTTCGATATTTCGGTTGTGGCAGGAGGCGTATTTGTTAGCTTATGTCCTGAGCGGGTTATAATTAACGAAAATATAGATATGGTCTGTATCGGAGAAGGAGAAAAACCTTTACTTGAATTATGCGAGAAAATAGCTAAAAAGCAAGATTATTCTACTGTGCAGAATATGTGGGTTAAGAGAGATTCAAAGATTATCAAAAATTCTTTAAGGCCCCTTTTAGATATAAATAGCCTGCCATATGTGGATTATGATATTTTTGAGAAGAATCGGCTCTGCAGGCCAATGTTTGGCAAGATGCGTACCATGATACATGTGGAGATAGACCGCGGATGTCCGTATACGTGCACCTATTGTTGCGCTCCCTCTCTCAAAAAGTTGTATCAGGAAAACAGATGCGGCGCTTATTACAGAAGAAAGGGCGTGGACAGGGTAATCGCTGAGATGAAATATCTTACTAAGAAATATAAGCCCGATTATGTAAATTTTAATTCAGAGACTTTTCTTGCAAGGACGGTAGAAGAGCTTAAGGACTTTGCCAAAAAGTATAAGGAGATAGGCATACCGTTCTGGAGCCAGAGCAGGCTTGAGGCCCTGACTGACGAAAAGGTAAAGATATTAAAAGATATGAACTGCGATACGCTGCAGTTTGGTATTGAAGTCGGCAATGAGGAGCTTCGTAATAGGGTGCTTAATCGAAAGGATACCAACGAACAGATGCTCAATGGCCTTAGGATAGTGGAGAAGTACGATATACCCTATACGGCTAATAATATTATAGGTTTTCCTGATGAGACACGGGAGATGATCTTTGATACCATTAATATAAATCGCGAATTCAATCCCCGTACCATGAATTGCAATATAATGACTCCTTACAGAGGAACATATCTTTTTGATTACTGTGTTGAAAAAGGTTATCTGGATAAAGAGGCAAAGATAAACCAGATTATAGACGGTGCCGAGCTTAAGATGGACTCTATAAGCTATGAGGAATTGAGGGGCTTGCAAAGGACATTTTCTCTTTATGTAAGGTTTCCTAAAGAACAATGGGCAGATATTAAAATAGCCGAAAAATTTAATGAAGAGGGTAACCGAATGTTTGAAAAACTTAAAAACATTTACCAGGAAAGGTATTATAAATGAAATTGAAAGTTCAATCAATTATAAACAGGCTCAAGTCCTATGTCTGTGAAGCTGTAAAGAGAATAGAGATAACTAATAAGCTCGATTATGACAAGGACTCTATCTACCTGCATGATAATATCCGATTAGGTGCCTGCAAGAAAGAACAGGAGACAGTTAAATGGATTGAGGGTTTTGGCAAAAATGACATATTTTTTGATATCGGCGCTAATATCGGAGCATATTCACTGATAGCCTCAAACTATGTGAAAAAAGTCTATGCTTTTGAGCCGTCTGTTTTTACCTATAATGTATTAACAAAAAACATATATACCAATAAGAGAGCAAACATAACCTCATTCAATATAGCGCTTTCAGACAGCAAAAAAGTTGGTGAATTTATATACAGTTCTGTAGTAGCGGGGAGCTCATGCCATAGCTTTGACAAGAAGCTCAAGGAAGAATCCCTGCGCCAGGAGATGCTCTCTTATAGCATAGATGAACTTATTAAAGATTTTGACATACCCTCTCCTAATCATATCAAGATAGATGTTGATGGCGCAGAATTTAAGATATTAGAAGGGGCTGTAAAGACCATATCTGAAAGTAATTTTAAATCATTATTGGTGGAGGCAGATGAGGATAGTAAACAGCTGTTTGATTTTCTTGACTCATTAGGCCTTGAAAAGAAGCAGAGACACTATATCAGCTGTGATAATATATACAATTATCTTTTTATGAGGAGAGGATAAAATGATAATAGGAATTATACCAGCGCGTATGGCATCAACACGTTTTTTCGGTAAACCACTTGCCAAAATATCGAGTAAAGTCATGATCTGCTATGTATATTTTCGAAGTAAACTCTGCAGGAAATTAAATGACTTATATATTACAATACCCGACAATGAAACAAAAGGGTACTGCATTAAGAGTAAAAATTATCTGGTTCCGATTGAGTCAATAGCTGGGTAGTAAATAACTGAAAAATTTGATTTATATAAAAGTTGTTTTGCGATGATTGTTATTTCATAGTATCATAAAATTGAAAATTAAAGTGAGGAAATTTATGATAGCTGCAATCTTATTGGGCAGGGAAGGTAGTTTAGGATTTCCCGGTAAAAATCTATACCCGGTATTGGGAAGGCCTCTTATGGAATATCCGCTGCTTGCGGCAGCTAATACTCTATCAGTAGATGAGGTTTATGTTTCAACGGATTCAGAGAGAATTAAGGAAATTGCAACAAAAAATAAAACTAATATTATCCATAGGCCTGCACATCTTTGTACTGCAGAGGCCTTGGGAGAAGATGCTTTTAAGCATGGTTACGAATATATCAAAGGTTTAAAAAAAGACATAGAACTAATAATATTGCTTTTTTGTAACGCGCCATGTATTTTACCAGAACAGATAGAAGAGGGTATAAGGGCATTAAGATCTAACGCTGAATTTGATTCAGCCATAACTGTTTCGAAATATAATATGTATTCACCTGTGCGAGCCCGCAGAATAGGGAAGGATGGGCTCTTGCATCCCTTTATTCCTTTTGATGTTTATGACAAGAATATGAAAGTAAATTGTGATAGGAATTCCCAAGGGAATGTATGGTTTGCTGATGTCTGCCTTTCAATAGTTAGGCCGCGCTGTCTAGATAATTTAGAAAATGGTATGTTGCCGCAGAAATGGATGGGCCGCAAAATATACCCTATTAAACAGTGGGGGGGATTGGATGTTGATTTTGAATATCAAGTGCCACAAGTAGAATTTTGGTTAGAAAAACATAGGTTTACTGAAAAGAATTTACCATATAAACCAAAATAGAAAGGATATGAGTAGTGACAGTAATTGAGCCTGATTCTAATTTTAAATTATTAAGTGGGACATCGGTCCATAATAATACTTCTTCAAAATATCAGGATTACCGGCGGTTTTGGGCGGAATACCCGCGTAAATTTTTTTTAAGGGATTTCCCCCTTCATCTTGATATTGAGTCTACCAGTGCATGTAATCTTAAGTGTACTTTTTGTGATAAGTTGCCGGTATTAAAAAGCAACCAATTAGGTTTTCTTGATTTTGCGCTATATAAAAAAATTATTGATGAGGCAGAAAAGTATAAGTTATATGGCGTAAAATTAAGTTATCGTGGAGAACCTTTATTGCATAAAAATATCGCTGAAATGATATCATATGCTAAAAATAAAGGAGTTTTAGATGTTTACTTTAACACAAACGGGATGCTTTTAACAGAGTCAATGAGTAGCAAATTAATTGACGCTGGATTAAATAGAATTTCAATATCAATTGAGGGCACAGACCCCGTTGCTTTCGAGAAAGAAAGAATTGGTGCCAAATTTGATGTTATCCTTAATAATATTAAAGCGTTGCGTGCCCTAAAGAAAAGAAAAGGTGTGGATTATCCAAAGATACGCATACAAACATTAGCTTTTATTAATTCGGATGTTCCAGGATATATAAATTTCTGGGGACAGTATTGTGATGAGGTGGCCGCAGTTGATTATAAAGATGGCAATAAGCGAGAAAAAGGCATTATCGCTGATTGGGCATGCCCACAGTTATGGCAGAGAATGACAATTGAGTGCGATGGTACTGTTTTGCCTTGCAATAATGATGACGTACGTTTTCTTTCTCCCGGTAACGCTGCTAAAAAAAGCATATATAGCTGTTGGCATTCTCCAAAGATAAAAGAAGCTCGGAAAAAGCATAAAGAAGGCAAATCTCATGAGACAATAGACTGTGATGGCTGTCCGTGGAGAACAACGCAGATAAATAAGTTAAGGGTTAAATAGGAGCCTACAATGAAAAGCATTATAAAACAAAAGGCAAAATATATTTTAATAACAGGTGCTACAAGCGGAATCGGGAATGCAATAGCGTGTTGTTTTGCAAAAGAAGGGTGGAATATTTTATGCCATTATTATTCTTCTGAAATCAAAGCAAATAAACTAAAAAAAAGTATTCAATCTTTTGGAGTTAAGTGTGAACTTATTAAGGCAAATTTTGTGAAAAAGAAAGAATTAGAGAAATTTATTAACAGAATCAAGAAGCGTAAAATAGATACTCTGATAAATAACGCTGGGACATGTTTGAATCAAAAGTATTTTACGAATATATCATTGCAGGATATCCATAGAACTTTCATGATAAATGCCTTTGTTCCTTTTGTTATAAGTTCTGCTGTTTTTATTAAAATGAAGAGGAATAATTTTGGAAGGATAGTAAATATAAGCTCAATAGCCGCGAAATATGGTGGTTCGGCTTATTCGATGCATTATGGATGTTCAAAGAGAGCGTTGGAAGGCATAACCAAAACTTTGAGTAAAGAAGGTGCCTCCTGCAATGTTTTAGTTAATACCGTCAGGCCGGGTGTAATAGATACAGATTTTCATAAAAAATTTCCTAAAGACATGCAAGAAAGAATAAAAATAATACCACTTAAAAGAATGGGACAGGTTGAAGAAGTAGCTGATATGGTGTTTTTTTTAAGTAGCGATAAAAATACATTTATAACAAATCAAACGATAGGAGTTTCAGGTGGAGAATGAATTTAAATATAATTTACATAAGCATAAAAAGAAGATAGCATTATCTTTTTTGAAAGAAACTGCGGAGTAAGAGATATTAGTTAATTACTCCAAGCTCTATGGAGAAAGGCGTTTTAAGGAAAAAGCAAAAACTCAAGAGGCATATAAAATGAAAAAATATATTAGAAAAGATTTACAGACAAAGTGTTTAAGATATCTTTCATATAAGTTAGGTGATAGAATACCTGCGTACGGCAAAGAAAAAGTTTTTCTGGGAATTAAGACGCAGAAGTCTATTATAAAAGGGGATAGTTGCAATGCTTTTAAATTTTCTATGGAAAATCATTGGGGGACGCACATTGATGGCCCTGCTCATTTTTTTAAAGCTGCAAAGACGGTTGCAGACTATCCGGCTGAAAACTGGTTTTTTACTAAACCATGCATAATTGAGTTATCTTCTGACGAAGACAAGATAATAGGGTTGGATGAAGTTAAATCAAAGGTAAAAATTGGCCACGATATTTTACTTCTAAAAACCTGTTTTGGACGATTTAGAGGTAAAAGGGTATATAGTTTTAATAATCCCGTAGTAGATGCTAAGATAGGGCTATGGTTAAGAAGTGAAAGGCCCAATATCCGCGTTATTGGATTAGACTTAATATCACTTGGTTCGCACAACAAGAGGGAACTGGCAAGGCAGGCACACAGAGCGTTTTTAAATCCTAGAGGAAAGGGATCACCTATCCTGATTATAGAAGATATGGATCTTTCTTGCAACCTATCTGGTTTGATAAGAGTTATAGTAGCGCCATTATTAATAATGAACATAGATAGCGCTCCATGCACTGTCTATGGTATATTCAACAAATAGAAAGATAAAAGAGGTGTAGACATGAAAAAGGTTATTGTATTTGGAGGATCCGGGTTTATAGGAAGCCATGTCGTGGATGAGTTATGCAAAGAAGGTAATGATGTAACCGTATTTGACATAGCAGAGAGCCCCTATCTGCCAAAAGAGGTAAAATTTATTAAAGGTGATATATTGGATAGCGATAAAGTAAATGCGGCTATGTCGGGTAATAATATTGTTTATAACTTTGCAGGCAAAGCTGATTTGGATACTGCAGCTTCTATGCCCGTTGAAACCATAACCACCAATGTAATAGGAAATACGAATATACTGGAGGCATCACGCAGGCATAAGATAGAGAGGTTTTTATTTGCAAGCACTGTCTATGTCTACAGCAATGCAGGTTCTTTTTATCGCTCAAGCAAACAGGCATGTGAACTCATAGTAGAGGATTACCATAAACAGTATAACCTGGATTATACTATCCTAAGATACGGAAGCCTCTATGGCCCGCGCTCTAATGCAAGCAACTGGATTTACTCAATATTAAAAGAGGCGCTTGAGAAAGGAAAAATAACCAGGAAAGGCGATGGGGAAGAGGTACGAGAATATGTGCATGTTTATGATGCCGCAAGACTGAGTATCAAGATATTGGATAGCGAATATAAGAATCAATGCGTAATGATTACGGGTAATCAGCAGACACGCATAAAAGATTTGATGCTTATGATAAAAGAGATGTTGAACAATGAAATAGAATTAGTCTTTTTAGGGGTAAACGAAGAAATGCATTATGAGATAACTCCATATAATTTTAGTCCCAAGCTGGCAAAGAAGATAGTGGGCGATTATTATATAGACTTGGGTCAGGGTTTTCTTGATACCTTAAACCAGATACACAAAGAAAAATTAATTGCGGTAAAGTGAGTTCACGGAAAGAGTGTCTGGATCCGATTGAGAAAGAGGTATTTTATGTTACAGGTGATTATTTTTGATTTTGATGGCGTAATAGCCGAGTCGGTTGACGTAAAGACAGAAGCTTTTAAGGAACTTTTTAAGGCATATCCTGATAAGGTCAAAGCCATAGCCGACTTCCATATAGACAACGGCGGAATGTCACGTTTTGATAAATTTAGACATATATATAAGAATATTTTGAAAAAGAAATTAACAGAGAAAACATTTGAGCAACTCTGCAAATCTTTCCACAATTTAGTAATTGATGAAGTTGTCAAAGCACCTTTTGTTAAGGGAGCAAAAGAAGTTTTAGATTTTTGTCAGGGCCGGTACCGAATGTATGTAGTCTCCGGGACACCTTATGATGAGATTAAGGATATAATAGAGAAGCGGAGGCTTGACAAGTATTTTATAGCTGTCTATGGCTCTCCTGATACTAAGACAAAATCGATCCTTACTATTTTAGAGGAAAATAAGTGTGATTCTGCTCAAATCTTATTTATTGGTGATTCAAAAAATGATTATCAGGCAGCCTGTGAAACGGGAGTTATTTTTGCGGCAAGGGTAATAGGTGAGAATCAAAAATGGTTAAAAGAGGTTTTAGTAAAGTTTAAGTTTCGTGACTTGATAGAATTGCTCAGGTTACTGAAATCTACAATAGAAAGGTAGGATCCCAATGAAGGCCCTTTTAGGTGAGAAGATATTAATAGCAACTTCTTCATTCGCGGCCATGGATAAAGAGCCGATGAATATGCTCATCAATGCAGGATGTGAGATAATAGATAACCCTTATAAGCGCAGGTTAACAAAAAAGGAACTGAAAACATTGCTTGCTTTAGGGATAACAGGAATAGTAGCGGGCTTAGAGCCGCTTGATAGAGAGGTTATGTCAGAGTCAAGCCTTAAGGTTATTTCACGCTGCGGTTCAGGCCTCTCCAGTGTTGATTTGGAAGTAGCCAAGGAGTTAGGAATAGCTGTATGCTATACACCGGATGCGCCGGTCTCTTCTGTTGCTGAACTCACTCTTGGAGCTATGCTATCTTTATCGCGTATGATAGGGCTCATGAATAATGAACTTCATCAGGATAGGTGGTCAAAGAGAATAGGGTCTCTGCTTGAAGGAAAGACTGTAGCGATCATAGGTTTCGGAAGAATAGGCTCACGACTCAGCGAGTTGTTAGCTCCTTTTAAGGTTAAGATACTGGTTGTCGACCCGTTCATAAAGAATAAAAGTAAAATAAAGGTTGTCTCTCTTAAAGAAGCCTTTGCGCAGGCAGATATTATAAGTATTCATTCAGGCGGCGAGGAGTGTTTAATAGGAAAAGATGAATTCAGGATGATGAAACCGGGAACTCTGTTATTAAACGCTGCGCGCGGCAGCATTGTAGATGAAGAAGCTCTTATAGAGGCATTAGAAGAAGAGCGTATAGTCGGTGCGTGGCTCGATGTTTTTAAGGAGGAACCTTATAAAGGAAGATTGACCGAATTTGAGCAGGTTATACTTACTCCTCATGTAGGTTCATATACACGTGAATGCCGAAAAAGGATGGAGACGGAAACTGTCGAAAACCTTATAGAGGCATTCAAAAGAATAAAGAAATCCAAAGAATGAAGATAAATTTTAAGGGCAAGAAAGCGCTGGTTACAGGTGGAACGCGCGGGATAGGCAAAAAAATAGCGGATGACCTGAAAAGTTTGGGTGCAGATGTCTTTATTACAGGCACAAAACAGAATTATAAGGGCAGGCATAAATATTATTGTGTTGATTTTACAGATACTGTAAGCACCGAGGTCTTCATAGAGGAATTAAAGAAATTTAAGAAGATAGATATATGTGTAAATAACGCGGGAATCAACAGAATAGACAAGATTGCTCAAACTAAGGTAGGGGACTGGGATGATATTGTCGCGGTAAACTTAAAGGCCCCATTCTTAATAATTCGGGCAATAAGTGGGGCAATGAAAAAGAACCGTTATGGCCGTATTATAAACATCTCTTCAATATTCGGCACAGTAAGCATGGAGAAGAGGTCGATATATTCTACCACTAAATTTGGAATTAAAGGGCTTACAACAGCTGTTTCAAATGAGCTTGCTAAATATAATATTCTCGTAAATTCAGTATCTCCGGGGTTTGTTGTTACCGATATGACAAAAAAGATATTAGGGGATGTGCAGATGAAAAAACTGAAAAAAAAGATACCTGCCGGTAGGCTGGCCCTCCCTGGCGACATCTCAAGTGCTGTCCTTTTTCTTGCGAGCTCACTTAACACCTATATAACGGGTAAGGATATAATAGTAGATGGCGGGTATATAGATGTCTGATAAATTTATAGTAAGATCCAGATTTAAAAATTATGAGGTAGCTTTTAGCGAAGATTTCATCCAATCTATAAGCTCATGCGTGAAGGATAATGATTTCTTGTTTATAGATAAGAGAGTGCACGAACTCTATATGGATAGGATAAATGGGCTTTTTAAGCAGGATAATATTATAATTATAGAAGCCAATGAGCAGAGCAAAACCTTGGAAAATTCTTATAAACTTATAACGCGGTTAGTGGAAAATAATATTCGCAGAGATAACAGACTCTTTGCCATAGGCGGTGGGGTTATGGAAGACCTAACAGGATTTATCAGTTCAATTATTTTCAGAGGTATAGAATGGTTGTTTATCCCTACAACCCTCCTGGCGCAGGCTGATAGCTGTATAGGTTCCAAGACATCTATCAACATGGATGAATATAAGAATCTTCTGGGAACGTTCTATCCCCCATCGCATGTTTTTATTGATATGAACTTTTTAGCTACCTTGGCTGAAGAAGAACTTAAATCCGGCATCGGAGAGATACTTCATTTTTATCTTATAGCCGGAAAAGACAAATTAGCGTCCGAGATGATGAGTAACTATGAAAAACTCTTAAAAGAACCGGTAATGTTAAAGGAGTATATATTACAGAGCCTTAAGATTAAAAAATCAGTTATTGAGAAGGATGAATTTGATAAAGGGATACGAAATATATTTAATTATGGCCATACATTCGGTCACGCGATAGAAACTGTTACCTCCTATGCTATAAATCACGGACAGGCGGTCAGCATGGGCATGGATATAGCCAATCATATCTCTCTATCCATGGGCCATATAACAAAAAATAAGTTTGAATATATGCACAGTATATTAGAGAAGAATATTCCTGCTTTTAGTTTAACCGAGGAGAATCTTGAAGCTTATTTTAGGGCTCTTTCGAAAGATAAGAAGAATATAGGCAAAAATGTAGGCTGTATATTAACTAAGGGCCCGGGTTCTATGATGAGAGTTCAAATACCTATGGCTAAGAACCTTAAAAATTTTATTAGGTCTTATTTTAATATAAGCGAAGAATAATAGGTAAAGAAGGGATGGGCTGAGATAGATACTGTGTAGGACTACATGAGAATTACAAAAGAGATGAGTTCTTTTTAGCAAGTTAAACGAAATTTCAAAAATAGAAAGGTCAAATGTATGAATAAAAAGATAAATTATGACACAGCTTTTTGGAAAATACGCTCCCAGCACTACAATGAACTTGAGTGGGCAAACCACAGATTATATCTGGATTCTTTCATTAAAAGCGGTAATTTCAAGAAAAGGGACATTGTTTTGGATGTAGGTACAGGCACAGGCATTGTTGCCCATGCGCTTTCTCCATTCGTTAAGGAAGTTATAGGACTTGATAGGTCTCAGGATATGCTAGAGCATAGTAACTGGCGAGGCAATATGTATTTTATCAAGAGAAACATACTGGATTCAATATTTGAAAGCGGTGTTTTTGATAAAGTAACCTGCAGGCAGGTATTTCATCACATATTAAAACATAGACAGAAAGCCATGGATGAGTGTTATCGTCTTTTAAGACAGGGTGGAACAATGGTATTTTCTGAAGGTGTCCCTCCGACGAAAAGGGTAAGGGAAAATTATATTGAGATATTCAGATTAAAGGAAAGAAGGGTTACCTTTTACGAAGAGGATCTTACTGGTTTGATGAAAAACGCGGGGTTTAAAAAAATTAGGCTTAGCACTGTTTGCCTAAAGAGAATAAGCGTAAGAAAGTGGCTGGCAAATAGCGGCCTATCTAAAGCTGTCCAGGAAAAAATTTATCTACTACATGAGAAAGCTCCTAGATATTTTAAGGAAGATTATGATATGGTAGAGATAAATAACGATTGTCTGATAAATATGAAAATGATAATAGTTACGGGCAATAAATAGTAAAAGGATGGAAATAAAAAGAGATGGAACTTTTTGGAATATCTGGACATCGAGTCTATGCCAGGAGCCTTAAGGACAAGGCAATAGATTTTCTTAATATTGAAAAGTAAAAAAAGGATTTAGGTCTATGAGATACATTAAAAGGTTAAGAGAGATATGCCAAAAAGAGAGGCAGGGGTGTGATACTGCACATGGTAAGATTATTTGTCGTAGGGTGTCTATATATATAACATGGATTTTCTTGAAAATGAAGATTACGCCAAATATAGCAACCCTTATATTTCTTTTATCCATTATTCCACCCTGCCTCTACTTTGGGGCGGGATCTCGAACAAGTGTATTTATTGGAGTAATATTTTTACAGGTATGGTATATATTGGACCATGTTGATGGGGAGATAGCCCGCTATAGAAATTTATCAAGTTTAACAGGCAAATATTTTGACAATATTGTACACTATATAGCGCATCCGCTGGTCTTTCTATGCCTTGGATACGGTTTAGTGCGCCGTCTTAATATGCCTTATATTTTTCTGTTTGCTTCTTCAGCCGCGGTCTCGACTACCCTGATAAATATTCTACAGGACCTTAAGAAGTCAGTCTTGTTTGATGCAAACAGAAGCAAAGGACCATCTAACAAGATGGAAAGCGAACAAAAGAACCGCTTATTTGCTCGGAAAATATTTTCATTGCTGCATAAGTCTTGTATCTTTCCAAACATAATGGATGGCCTGACAATCGCAGCTATTTTAGAGATTTTTCTGCCGTTTAATTTTGTATTATATCTGCTGGTATATTTTGGCATATTGATGCCGGTTGTATGGGTGAGTAAATTGGCGGTTATAATAATGAAGAAAGAACTGGATTTTGCATAAGTTGCTCAGGATGCAATTAAAATAACTTTAAGGAGGCGTGATATGAAACTTATTATCCAAATACCTTGTTATGACGAGGAAGAGACTCTACCCGTAACATTGAAGGGCTTGCCGAAGGATATTGAGGGCATAGATACCATAGAGACCCTTATAACGGATGATGGTTCAACAGACAAAACATTAGAAATTGCCAAAAAAGAAGGGGTGGATCATATATTGAAATTACCCGTTCACCGTGGCCTGGCAGAGGCTTTTAGAAGCGGCACGGAAAAGGCTCTCGCGCTGGGGGCTGATATAGTAGTAAATACTGACGGGGATAACCAGTATTGTGGCGAGGATATCAGAAAATTGGTATTACCTATATTAGAAAAAAAAGCGGAGATTGTTATTGGCTGTAGAGATATCTCAGCTATCAAACACTTTTCTTTTGCGAAAAAACTACTTCAAAAGCTGGGTAGCCACATAGTCCGGAAATTTTCAAATACAGATATATCAGACACTACAAGCGGTTTCAGGGCATACAGTAGAGAGGCATTGTTAAGGTTAAATATATTCTCCTCATATAGTTATACCCTGGAAAGCATTATACAGGCCGGAAGAAAAGAGATACCGATGGCACAGGTTCCGATAAGGACAAACGAGAAACTCAGGGAGTCGAGGCTTATAAAGAATATATTCTCATATATTGTAAAATCGACATCTACCATTTTACGTGTCTATCTCATGTATGAACCTCTTAAAACATTTTTTAATATGGGTGTGGCGTTCCTTGCCCCCGGCATTCTGCTCATTTTGAGATTTCTCTATTTCTATTTTACCGAAAATCGCAGCGGCCATATACAATCCCTGATAATAGCTGCCATATTCGTTGTAATGGGTTGTGGCATAATACTTCTTGGGTTCCTGGGAGATATAATATCTGTCAATAGAAAGATTAATGAAGATATTCTCTATAGGGTTAAAAAATCCGAACTAAAATAAAAAAGGTGTAACAGGCCGAGTTTATATGAAAGTACTTTTATTAACCCCTGATATTACAGGAAGATATGGAAAGCCATCCTGTCCTCCTGTCGGCATGGCATACCTTATGTCGTATCTGAAATCCAGAGGGCATCTTGTGGATGTACTGGATTTGCGACTCGAGAATCACGATTTTGATTATATAAGCAAAATAAAGGAATTCAATCCGGATCTTGTAGGCATAGGATTTACAAGCTATAACTATAAGAAATCATATTCTCTAATATCTGATATAAAGCAGAAAACGGGAGTGAAGATTGTTATTGGAGGGCCGCATATATCTGTAACAAGGGACGAAATCTTAAAAGAGGTAGACGCGGATTATGCTATATATGGTGAAGGTGAAATACCACTGGCTAATCTTGCTGACAATAAAGATCCTGTTGCTATCAAAAGTCTTGTATGGAGAAATAAAGGCAGGATTGTTGTTAATGAAAAGGAAGATTTTATTTTTGATTTAGACAGCCTTCCTTTTCCTGAATATGAATTATTTAAACAGGATAGATACGCCAGCAGAAGAATCCCCATAACTACTGCGCGCGGTTGCCCGCATATGTGCGTCTATTGCGCGGTAGACAGAGTGATAGGAAGAAGATTCAGGGCGAGAAGCCCTGAAAATGTTATAGATGAGATAGAGAGTTGGTATAAAAAAGGGTATCGGGATTTTGGTTTTAATGACAGCACATTTACAGAGAATATGAAAAGGGCTGAACGGATATGTGACCTGCTAATAGAACGCAAGATAAAGATAAAATGGGACCTGAGAACGGGGATCAGGGTAGACCGTATCAATGCGGGCCTCTTGCGGAAATTAAAGACAGCAGGTTGTGATTTTATAGCTTTTGGTATTGAGTCTTTTGATAAAGATGTCTTAAAAGCTATGAGAAAAGGAACTACGCCCCAGCAGGCAGAGGAAGCAATAAGAATGGCAAAGGATGCCGGGCTTGGTGTCGGCGGATTTTTCATGATAGGTAACCCGGAAGATTCTTATGATGCTTTCAAAAGGTCGTATAGTTTTGCCAAAAATCCCATATTTGATGAGATAAGATTTTATAATGCGGAACCTTACCCCGGAACTGAATTTTATGAATGGATACAGAACAGGGCGCGCTTTCTAGTTTCGATAGAGGAGTCTCTTAATTCCTGCTCACGATGGTCGGAACAACCGATTTTTGAATCTGATATTTTTCCTAAAAAGGAGAGGATAAAGGCATTTAATGAAGGCGAGGTTCTGGTTGTTGCTAAACTTATTAATAAGGTTTTGGGCCCAAGACTTAGCTTGCTTCCAATATGGTTTTGCAGATTCAAGCCAATACGCAGATTTATATTGAATACCGGATTTAAACTTTCCGCGGTTATATTTAAGGTATTAAAAAAGGACAGAAATGGATAAGAAAAATTTGCTAATAATTACAACTACATTCCCCGCCGGCAGGGATGATAAAGTCTCTGCCAGGTTTGTTTTTGATTTAGCAAAATCACTTAAAAGCTATTATAATGTATCTGTTCTTGCCCCGTCTTTTCCAGGCGCGGAAAAGCTCGAGAATATGGGCGGTGTAAAGGTGCATAGGTTCTCATATTTTTTCCCGGCCTCTCTGCAAAGGCTTACAACAGGTGAGGGCATATTGGCTAATATGGGAAGGAATAAATTTTTAATGTTCCAACTTCCTTTTTTATTTTTTTCACTGTTTTATAACTTGATTAAGATTGTAAAAAAAGAAAAAATAGATATAATTAATTCGCATTGGATAATACCCCAGGGGCTTGTATGTGCTTTGGTTAAAAAGTTTTTGCGCGTAAGACATGTTCTGACCATACATTCAGCAGGTATATTTACTTTGAAGAGACAGGGTGCACTTGGCAGAGCAATCGCGCGGTACATAATTAGGCGTTGTGATTTAGTAATACCTGTAAGCTGTTATATAAAGACTACGCTGGATGGCATGGTAAGTGAAAAATATAATTATAAGATAATACCTATGGGGGTTGACATAGAGTTTTTCAATAGAGATAAGCCTGAGGATATCTTGCCTGTCCTACGAGAAACAGGCAAAAAACTGAAACTCTTATTTGTAGGAAAGATGATTGAGAAGAAAGGCCTTAAATTTCTTTTGGAGGCTTTAAGCATATTAAAGCAAAGAGGGCGAGATTTTAAGTTGGATGTAATAGGCGGAGGTCCGCTTAAGGAGAATATAGAGTCTTATGTTAAGACCCTGAACTTGTCTGCAGATATATCTTTTTCCGGATGGGTATTAAACAGGAGATTACCAGAACTATATGATAGCTGCGATATAGCTGTAGTGCCTTCTGTATTTGACAGCAAGCAGGAGACAGAAGGAATGCCCGTTGTTATATTAGAGGCTATGGCAATGGGAGCCCCTGTTTTGGCAAGCGATATAAGCGGTATACCGGATATAGTAGAACATGGCTATAACGGCTGGCTTATACGGCCAGGTGATTCCAGCGCTATAGCCGGGCAGATTGATGAGATTTATGATATAGATATTACTCCGTATAGGAAGAATGCCGCGGATACGGCATTAAGATTTAGTTATAAGGAGACAGCATCCAACTATAAAGAGGCAATAGGGTGACAAGAGAAAAAATAATACAAAAGTATATAAAGGATAAAGAGGTGTTGGATGTAGGAGGTGTAGGTCAATCTGGGGAATACAATCTTTGGCAAGATATGAAATCTTGCGCCATGGCACTGACAGGCATCGATATAGTGCCTTCAAGTGATGATAATATGGTCGAAGGTAATATGGAGAATTATTTATTCGGCAGGAAATTCGATGTTATCGTGCTTGGGGATGTACTGGAACATGTTGATAATCAGGGCATGCTGCTTGATAATTGCCGGAAACACCTTAAGGAAGACGGTATCCTTATCATTACAACTCCAAACGCGAACTGGATTACGGTATTTTTACCCACCAATCCTACGCATACTCTATTTCATAACAGAAGTACTTTAAGTGCGATTTTAGAAAGACATAATTTTATGGTAACAGAATTCAGATATTATTATGGAAATAAACCTTATTATAACTATCTGTTGAGGCCTTTTATACTGAGGCAGCAGATGCTTGCTATATGTAAAATAAATAAACCACAGGATATCAAATGAATAATTTTTGTATTATGGATTGGTTCTTATCTTTTCATAAGGGTGTTTCTCTACTCATTAAATCTATGATTTTTAAAAAGCGTTTTTTTAATATTATAGATAAGGATGCGGATAAGCATAAGATAGGAATAAATGTTGGAGGAGGCCATTATTATAGAAGGCACTGGAAGGTTTTAGATGTTCAGTCGGACCATTATAATTTCCAGATGGCTCTTATCGATTATAATTTTGATTTGACTAACGGAAAACCGCTCCCATTTGAAAATAGTTCAATATCATTTTTTTATTCTTCGCACGCGATAGAGCATATTCCGCAGGAATACTGCCAGGGTATATTTAATGAGATGTTCAGGTCTCTTAAGCCGGGCGGTGTGGTTCGGTTCTCTGTGCCTGATTTTGACCTTGCCTATAATGCGTTTGCTAAGAATCAAAAGAAATTCTTTGATTTTTTGAATCCGAAGGACCCCATTGAAAGAAGTTTTTTAGACTTTTTTGCGGGATATAAGAGGGATAAAGTAAGCTATGATAGATTACGAAAAGATTTTGATTCTATGGGAAAAGAGGATTTTGCGGATTATTATGTAAAAGATATACCGTCTGATTCGCAGAAGAAATCAATAGGCAGCCATATTAGCTGGTGGAACTATGATAAATTTGAGAGGATGCTAAAAAAAGCGGGTTTTGAAGAAATATATCAAACAGCTCCGCAGGAAAGCCGTTTTTCTGAAATGCGGGGGAAGGGGATATATTGGGGTTTTGATTCTACGGATCCCGAACAATCTCTTTTTATGGAAGCGGTTAAAAAATAGGGGTTAAGGCTATGCATAAGAAAAGCTTATTTTGTTTCTGGATATTTCTTTTTTTTGTTTCGGTATTTGTATTGACTTCAAATGGGCACTATGGCGGGGATGGATTAGAAAATTATCTTACTGCCGAGAGTATTGTTCTTAACGGTGATTTTTCTATATATGATAAGCCATTTGGTGTCAGTGAGATGAGATACGAAAAGATGGGAAAAGCGGCAGATCTGGCAGAAAAAATACCTCCTTATGGATTGGGCATGGCATTGATTCTTATACCGTTCTATCTTGTAGGGCATATCATCTCATTCTTTCTGCCGTCTGTAGGTCATGATTATATTACCCAGTTTATGGTATCACTTTCAAACCCGGTAATACTGGCATTACTCGCGTTGGCATTGTTTACGCTTTTGCGTAAGCTGGGATATGCCATACGCACAAGCTTTTTTTCAGTTCTTATCTATTCATTCTGTACAACTAATTTTATCTATGCGCGTTCCGGATTTTCAGAGCCGATGATTGCGCTCCTGGTGGTTCTGGCAGTTCTTTCTATATTTACCTATTCGGTCAAACGAAACTGCATGTCGATATTTCTCACAGCCTTCTTTATGGGATACGCGTTATTTATAAAAAAGAACTCTGTTATATTGCTTCCGGGTTTTGGCCTATATTTCTTATATCTGTTAATTCAGAACAGAGATATTTCTGCCAGAGACAGGATATGGCATATAGTCTGTTTTGCAGCACCTATCGTGCTATCGATATCAGCTATTATGCTTCAGAACAAGCTTCTTTACGGGGGAATTCTTAGTACCGAATTTGGTGATATAAGTGGAATGCTAGCAAAGGTCAGAATGGATGGGTATCCTGTTAAGGGGCTATATTACTATCTTATAAGTTCAGGCAAGGGTTTTGTGATATATAATGCAGCTATTATATTTGGTCTTTTTTCAATAAAAGACTTTTTCAGAAGGCGTAAAGCTTATTGTGTGCTTGTTGTGGTTCTGCTACTGTCAAATCTTGGTTTTTATTCATTCATATTTGTAAGAGGTTCTCTATTCTCATGGGGGCCGCGTTATCTATTCCCGACATTGCCGCTTATGGCATTATTCGCGGCAGAGTTTATGGACAGAAGTTCTTATTTCAGGAGAAAGCTTATAATATTCTTTTTTGCTATTTTTGGCTTTACCATACAACTGCCTGCACTTATAATGAATTTTTCAAAATATCTCTTTTTTGTTAAAGAGAAGCTTCATCTTCCGGAATACCTTGTAAATTTTATGCCTGAATTAAGTCCCATAAAAGGGGCGTGGGCTCTTCTTGCATCTTTAGTAAGCCGCGGCATGTCGGGTGTTTCGGCTAATTTTTTGTATAACCCTGATTACAAATTTGTTGAACCGATAAGTATGTCGCTGGATGGGTACGATACCGTTGATATCTGGTGGTTTAATATAATTCGCGTGAACCCGAATCTAAATATCTATGTCTATTCGGCTATGATATTACTGATAATCCTGGGCCTGTTGGCGGCTTATAAGATATACCGCCCACTTAAAAACAATGAGTATTTTGAATAATATCAAATTTATATATAATAAACATAGGGGCATCGTAGCTTTTTTCTTGCTGTTTATAATAGTGGCTCTTTTCCTGCTCTATATGCGCGATAAAGGAGAGAGCTGGGAGATTTTATTCAACTTGACATATAAGAAGATTATATTATTGCTAATTGTGTCTTTGCTTTTTAAAGTTATTTTGGGGTATAATTTTAGAGTATTGATAGGCTTCTTTAAGATAAGGCTTAGTTTTAAGGAATGGTTTGGCTTAAGTAATTTGTCCGTGATGACGAGTTATTTTTTACCTATAAAAGGCGGTATGGCTGTACAGGCGGTCTATCTTAAGAAGGTATATAAATTAAGGTATACCTTCTTCTTGAACTCAGTGGTAACCTTTTATACTTTGATACTTTTTTCAAACGCGATAGCAGGTATTGTGCTTAGCATTTTGGTATTTGGGATAGGCACATTCCGGGGAAATAGTGTACTGATATTTTTTATTAGTATTGCGATAGCGTCATCCCTTATTTTTGTTATTACTTATTATATGCCGAAAGCAAGAACAAGGTGGAGATCATTAGGAAATTTTTTTGAAGGATTTAAAAAATTTCACAAACAACCAAAGCGATTATTAAAAGTTGTCTTTTACGGAATGATGCTTATGTTCGCGGCAATGCTGAGGCTTTGGTTTGCTTTTTGGGCCTTAGGCATTGAAATAGAATTTATTCAAGTTACCATGATTACTCTTATAACATCTTTTTCAATGTTTATTAGTATTACACCAGGAAGCCTTGGCATAAAAGAATTTTTTATTATAGCATCAGGTGTTGCCCTTGGCATTGCCCCTACCCATGTAGCTGTAGCGGCGTTATTAGACAGAATAGTGGATATACTGGTTACTTTTATTTTGGGCGCAGTATTTGCTTACATCTTTACCAGGAAGGGGCTGTCAGGGTTAAAAGATATACCAGATAGTCTGGCAAAATATGAAAATTGAGATAACTGTTTTAAATTATAATGGAGCTTATCTTTTGGAGAAATGTCTCCCCTCTATAAGGGTGGCTGCGAGAACAAGCTCATATGAATGTGAGCTTGTTGTTGTTGATAATTGTAGTACCGATGACAGCCGTGGCCTAGTCTCTCGGGAATTCAAAGAGTTTGAGTTTTATGAGGCCAGCGAGAACAAGGTATTATGTTCCCTGAATGACAGGGCAAAGGTTTCAGATGCGGATATAATAATATTTTTAAACAATGATCTGATAGTTGATAAGGGTTTCATTGATCCGTTAATCGATATATTCAAAACCAGAGAGGATGTATTTTTATCAGCGGCAAGGGTATACAATTTTGATGGCAGTGATATAGAAGAAGGCAGGACAAAGCCTGTAATAAGATGGGGAACGCTAAAGGCCATTTCTAAGTATAAGGGTTACGAGAAAGAGCTCGACAATATATCATATACGCTGCAGGCTGGTTTTGGAGCTTTTGACAGAAAAAAGTTTCTCAGTCTTGGTGGATATGACAGCCTTTATTTGCCGGGCATACTTGATGATACAGATGTTTGTTTCAGAGCATGGAGACGTGGATACAGATGCTACTACCAGCCTGCGAGCCATATATTTCATATCGGAAAGGCCTCTTTTCAGAAACGTTTTGGGAATAAAAGATTGCTGGCTATAAGCCATCGAAATACATACTTTTTTATGTGGAAGAATATCAAGGATAAAAAGATACTTTTTATGAATATTGCTTTTATTCTACCCAGGATGGTATATGCCTTTTTTAGCTTAAAATGGGAGATTATACATGGATTTTTATGGTTTATTCTTCGATTGTCCGATGTTTTTAAAAGCAGGCAGCATGAATCGGAGATTGGCGCATACTATACAAAAACTGATAAAGAAATTTTCCGGATTTTTAAATAGAATCTATATATAAATGGCAAAATTAGAGAATCTTATAGCAAAACAATTTGATAAATTATCCGACACATTCCCATCCCACATAGATAGGAATGATGCTAGGCTCAATGCCATTTTAAATTATTGTGGTGATATAAAAAGAAAAAAAATTCTTGAAGTGGGCTGCGGAAAGGGAAGAATGGCAAGGGTGTTAAATGATAAAGGCGCTGATATTTATGGCATCGATATTTCAGAAAAACTGCTTCAGACAGCTAAAAAGATAAAGCCGCATTATTTTTTAGAGGCAGAGGCCTACAATATTCCTTTCAAGGATAATACATTTAATTTAGTAATAATGCTTGAGGTCATAGAGCATATACCAATATTGCTATCAGCGCTTAATGAGATTACCAGGGTGCTTAAGAACGACGGAAAGCTTATTATTGTTGACAGAAATAAGTTTTCTTTTAATAATAGAAGATTTCTGGTGCCCAACCTCCTGGTAAAAAGATATCATGAGATAAAAAATGAGTGGATGTACCCGAACGATTTCCCTTATCGTGAAAGGTGGTTTAACCCTTATGCGATCCATAAGATACTTAAAGAATATTTTAAAGATTCAGAATATGAGTATGTTCTCTCTGACGGAGAAAGGCAGAGATGGTGGCACGCTATATTTAGAGCCATACCACAAATTCGTCATTTCGTTTTATGGCATAGCACTAATAAATACAGTAAAAATAGTGGATAAGATGTTATGAATTTTAAAATAGAGAGCGTTTTAAAAGAGTTTAGTTCAGATAGAATGCGCGTTGTTGAGAAAGTTGCCAGATATCCAAAGATAGAGAAAACGAATGAAATTCATTGCGTTATGGCCGATATGTTTTCTTTAAGAATAGACGCGGATGAGTATAATAGAGAGGCGTTTAACAAGTACAAGAGTCTCTTTGCCAAATATAATAATATTATAACAATATTTTTCTGCGCGGATTCTTTCAAGGAGGCTAAAAGCGAGATATTAGAATGCAAAGAGATGGGTGTGGATATTCAATCGCATGGTTATTATCACCATGCCTATAATGATTATAAGAGCAATAGATATAACATACAAAAGGCAGACAGTTTTTTTAAAAGTATCGGAATAGATGCAAAGGGATTTGCTGGTCCTATGGGAAAATCAAACTTTAATATGATAAAAGCACTGGAAGACGAATGTTATGAATATTCTTCTAATTTTTCATATGACTATCTTGGTTATCCTAGTTTTCCTTATTCCTCCAATGTATTGGAAATACCCATATTCCCGGTTGCTCCTGAACTCTTTTTTCAGAGAGGAGTGTACTTGTTTAGTGACATATTAGATTATTATAAACATGCCATAGATGAGATGATAGATTGCAATATACCAGTTATTATTTATGCGCATACATCTTTAGAATATCCTAGAGTTCCGGAGCTGTTGGAAAACATAGCAGAATATGCTATATTGGCTAAAGGTTTAAGGCCAATGAATATGTCAGAAATTAATGGTTGCTGGAGAACGGATGCGAAAAAGGAGAGGAATAGCAGGCCAATAAAGTGTAAAATACCGCAAGATAGTTATCTCGGAAGAGAGATAAGCGTATCATTGCCTAAGAAAGCCAAGCAGTTGATAAAAGAAGCATTGGATTTTGAAAAGATTACACCGACAGCTGAATTGAGATGTTCAGCTATAATGAAGTCTTTAAAAATTTTGGCAAGAAAAATTATATAAAAAAGGATAGGACGAAACTGTTTAATCATTACAAAGAATTGTGGTAGGAAAGTTTTATATGTAGCCGCAGCGGCTTTTATATTAATTAAGAATAACAAATTTAACAGGAGAAGAATATGAGCTTATTTTATAAGAATAAAAGAGTACTTGTTACCGGTGCGGATGGTTTTATGGGTTCGCATTTAACCGAGAGATTGCTCTCTGAAGGAGCCAAGGTATCTGTTTACGTTAGAGGCAACTCTACAATAGGTACTACCCAGTATGCTCTTAAAAATACGAAGCATCTGGAAAAGAGGATAGAAAAAATAATTACAGGTAATATAGCAAGCGCAGATACAAAAGAGCTTATTATAAAGAATCGACCTGAGGTAATATTCCATCTGGCTGCAGACGCGTATGTTCCTAATTCCTTTGAACATCCTATAGAGGTTATGGAGACTAATGTTATAGGTACGCTTAATATACTTCATGCTGCAAAAGAATATAAAAACATAAAAAGGGTTGTCTGTACTTCATCAAGTGAGATCTATGGTATGACTATAGGTGGCTCTATTGATGAAGAGCACCCACTTTATCCATCATCGCCTTATGCGGCAAGCAAGGTAGCAGCAGATAGATATTGTTATTCATATTGGAACACATACCGCGTACCTGTAGCTGTTATAAGGCCTTTTAATACATATGGGCCAAGGCACACATATGATGTCATCCCAAAGTTTATAGAAATCGCGCTAAAGAACAAGACTCTTACGGTTCATGGCACAGGATCTCAGTCAAGAGACTTTTCTTATGTCGACGACATGATAGACGCGTTTATGATTATGGGTAGCCATGAAAATGCTGTAGGAAAAGCGGTGAATTTCGGCACTGGAGAGGCTATTACAGTAAATTATATCGCTAAAAAGGTTAAAGAAATTTCGGGCTCTAATTCAAAAATTACTCATATAGAAGATAGGGCAGCTCAGGTCCCGAAATTACTTTGCAATTATTCGCTGGCAAAAAAACTTTTCAAATGGAAGCCTAAGGTGTTTATCGATGAGGGCTTAAGGAGAAACATAGAATGGGTAAAGCAAAATCTAAAACACTAGATAAGTTTTTTGTAGATAAGACCTCCATTATTGCTAGTAGCGCAAAAATAGGTAACGGTACGAAGATATGGGCATTTGTGCAAATAGGAGAGAATGCCAAAATAGGTAAAAACTGTGTTATCGGAAACGGTGCTTATATAGATAGAAATGTTGTAATAGGCAATAATGTCAAAGTGCATAACAAGGCCCTTCTTTATGACGGGCTTATTATTGAGGATAATTGTTTTATAGGCCCCGGCGTATGTTTTACTAATGACAGATATCCTAAGTATAACAAACGACGAAAATTGAGAAGCGTAAGTTGGCGTGTGAAGAAAGGTGCTTCTATCGGAGCTAATGCTACGATATTGTCAGACATAAACATAGGCAGAGATGCGATAGTAGGCGCAGGAAGCGTAGTTACAAAAAATGTGGCCGATAAAATAACTGTTTGCGGAAATCCTGCAAAGGTGATTAAGAAGTTATGAAGATCAAAGATAACTCAATTAATTTAATAGCAGATTGGATATTAAATTCGGGCATACAATCTCCTGTAGGAGGTTTTTTCTCATGGCATAATCTCGGTAGTAGGGAGTATTCGTATCTGTATTCAGAGATTACAGGTTACGGGATTACGACACTGCTTTTTTTGTATTCTGTTTCAGGCGATAATGTTTATATCAAGAGAGCGGTGGAAGCAGCTGACTGGATTATAAAGACATCAATGCACCCATGCGGTGGAGTCAGAACAAGATTATATAAAGATGATAGCAAAGCAAACAGGGAATATTCTTTTTCCGGTGCAAGAATATTTTCTTTCGATACAGGTATGGTGCTTTATGGCATGGTAAGCATCTATAAAGCAACAGGCAAAAAAAAATATCTCGATGCTTCAACGAAATTGGCAGAATTTTTGCTGGAAAAAGTTCAAAGAGAAGACGGATCTCTATCCCCGATATATGATGCTAATATAGATGAACAGATAGAGCCATCTGACAAGTGGTCTAGCCAATCAGGAGCTTTTCATGCAAAGGTATCTATGGGGCTTGCGGATCTTTTTGATGTTACACAGAAAGGTATTTATAAGAAAGTAGCGATAAGAATCTGTAATAACGCTATTTCTGCGCAGGAGCGGTCAGGTAGATTTGTTACAGATAGAATACTGAAAACAACTCATGTCCACCCACACTCTTATGCTGCGGAGGGTTTATGGTATACAGGTAATAGCCTGAAGATAGCAGATTTTACTAAATCTGCAAAAAAGGCTGCTGAATGGAGCTTTAAGTGTGTATTAACCTCCGGAATAAATGAATTATACAATCCCATATCAGATAGTTTCAGTAATTTCCAGAGATCGGATATACTAGCTCAAACATTGCGGCTTGGCGCTATATGCTCTATCGCGGATAGTAAAATAGGTCTATTAAGGGATCTGTTGTTATCATATCAATTTATTAACAATAGAAGCAAGCAAAGGGGTGGTTTTTTCTATTGCAGAGAAAACAGGGATATTAATTCTTGGTGCAGCATGTTTTCGTTACAGGCACTTATGCTAGATCAGGATAGAGGCCTAATCTCTAATGGGTTTTTACTTGTTTAACTTCTTCGGGACCAGTAAGCGCAATCGGATTTTTAGCTTATAACGATATGAGCACTTTAAAAGAGGAAAGATTCTATGAAGAATAGAAAACTAGCTTTCATATTTGGAACGAGGCCTGAGATAATAAAATTGAGCCCCGTTATAAAACTGTGCGTAAAAAAGAAGATCCCATTTTTCTGTATTCACACAGGTCAACATTATTCCCATGAGATGGACAAAATATTTTTTAATGAACTTGTCTTACCTGCACCTGATTATAAACTTTGTATTAAGTCAAAAGCGCCTTATCGGCAGGGGGATCATACTGGCAGGATGCTCATCAAGCTAGAGGAGATATTATTAAGGGAGATGCCTTATTGCGTGATAGTACAGGGTGATACAAATAGTGCTTTTGCGGGGGCTTTGACCGCAGAAAAGATATCTACTACCGAAAGTTACACAGGTTTTAATATAAAGATCGCACATATTGAAGCGGGCCTAAGAAGCTATGATAGGAGCATGCCCGAAGAAACAAATAGGTTCATAGCTGATCATCTTTCAGATTTTCTCTTTACTCCGTCTCGCAAGGCGAAGGATATATTACTTAAAGAGGGCATGCCAAGTAATCGCATTTATGTTACAGGTAATACTATTGTGGATGCAGTGCATCAGTATGTGAATATAGCAAACGCAAAAAGTACCATATTAAAACATCTCAACATTAAAAGAGATGAGTATATGCTATTGACATTGCACCGACAGGAAAATGTAGATTCGAAAAAAGTATTTAGTAGCATCGCCAAAGGATTGGCTATGGTGTCGAATAAATTTAATATGCCTGTTATTCTTCCTGCGCATCCCCGGACAATGAAGATGATGCATAAATTTGATATTAAATTTCCACGATATATTAAATTAGTAGAGCCACTAGGTTTCTTAGATTTTCTGAAGCTGGAATCTAACGCAGCGTTAATTTTAACTGATTCTGGTGGGGTGCAAGAGGAGGCATGTACATTGAATGTGCCATGTATTACCTTGCGCAACAATACAGAACGGCCTGAAACAGTGGAAATAGGTTCAAATGTAGTTGCCGGTGTAAAGTCTGATAGTATATTGAAGGCAGCTATTAAGATGTCAAAAGCAAAGAGAAAATGGAAGAACCCATTTGGTAATGGAAAGGCTTCAGAACGTATAATAGAGGTGCTAGCAAGATGAAAATAGCTTTTTTCGTATATCCTTCAGCTTTCCAATCTCTTGGCGGCGGCGAGATATTATTATTAAAGACTAAAGAGGCGCTTGAAGAAAAAGGCGTTTATGTGAAACTATTTGACCAATGGAATGACAAACTTGAAGATTTTGATATTCTTCATGTCTTTGGTGGTGTAAAGGAGTGTCTAGGCCTTATGCGCATTGCTAAAGCTCTTGGAGTAAAGATTGTGCTTTCTCCGGTATTTTGGTCAACGATGCAAAGGGGCCTGTATGAATACGGAAGTTTCTCAAAAAAGTCTAATATGGTATTGAGGCATCTGATAAAGTTGTTATGGCCTGCCATGCCTTCAGCAAGAAGAGAAATGCATCTGTTAGCAGATATTATAGCTCCTAATTCAGAGGCCGAGGCACAGCAGGTACAGAGATTGCTGGCTATTGAAAAAAGTAAGATGCGTATTGTATATCTTGGAGCTGATAAGAAATTTTCAGATGCTGATTCTGCTGAATTTATAGCAGCGTATAATATAAAAGATTTTATACTTTCAATTGGGCGCATAGAACCGCGTAAAAACCAGCTTAATCTTATCAAGGCTAATAAGGGCACAGGTAGAAAAATAGTATTTATAGGAGATGCTGTTTCAGGGTATGGGAAATATTATAATGAGTGCGTGCAAAGAGCCGGTAAAGAAGCTCTTTTTATACCGCGCATAGAGCACGAAAGCTCCCTTTTGGCATCTGCTTACGCGGCATGCGATGTTTTTGTTCTCCAGGCATGGTTTGAGACCCCGGGGCTAGTGGCTCTTGAGGCAGGACTAGCAGGCGCTAAATTGGTAGTTACCAGAGGCGGTTCAACTAGCGAATATTTTAAAGATTATGTTGAATATCTTAATCCCGCTGATGTTAATAGCATAAGATCCGGCATGGATAATGCGCTTGGAAAGAAAAAAACCTCTGTATTGAAAAACCATATAATGAACAATTTTCTATGGGATAATACGGCAGACGAGAATATAAAGATATATAAAGAGATATTACAATGAAGATATCAGTTTTGATACCTGTATATAATGAGGTAAATACCATAGAAAGCCTAATAAAAGCTGTAGAGGAGGTTTCTCTGGAAAAAGAAATTATATTGGTTGATGACTGTTCAACAGATGGAACAAGGCAGTTTTTAAATAAAAGCTATGGAGATGGTAGAGGCGATATAAAGGTAATATACCATGATAAAAACTTAGGTAAAGGCTCTGCTGTTAAGACAGCACTTAAAATTGCAAAAGGATGCTATGTGATAATCCAGGATGGTGATCTTGAGTATGACCCCCAAGATTACATAAGGCTTCTTGATGAAGCAGAAAGAACTGAAGCTGATGTTGTATATGGCTCCAGATTTTTAACAACCTGGCGCAGCACATCTTTTCCACATTTTTTAGTTAATAAATTTCTTACTGTAATTACAAACATACTATATGGTTCTAATCTTACAGACATGGAGACATGTTATAAGATGATAAAGACAGATCTATTCAAACGTCTTAATTTAGAATCAGAACGTTTCGAAATAGAACCGGAGATTACAGCAAAGCTTCTTAAGCGAGGTTATAAGATTACAGAGGTGCCTATATCGTATAAGGGGCGATCGTACCATGAAGGTAAGAAGATTACTTGGAAAGATGGCATTGCGACATTGTGGGCATTGGTTAGGTTCAGGTATACATAATTAACAAAAGAGTTAATTAAGAGGTCTTGTTGCGAAAAAGATCAATTAATCTTGACAAGTTGTTAACTTTACGCTCT
>Ga0208904_1000207_pt1 | contig 50952 bp, 54 predicted proteins | sample AntAceMetag02UKB_FD_184774 | JGI IMG/M metagenome (GOLD analysis project Ga0208904, IMG submission 184774) | Saline lake microbial communities from Ace Lake, Antarctica - Antarctic Ace Lake Metagenome 02UKB (SPAdes) (version 2) | ecosystem: Environmental > Aquatic > Non-marine Saline and...
CTGCCTCTGCTGAAGCTTCGGCGAGCCAAGCAAAAGAAGGTGAAGATAAAAAAGCAGAAGAACCAAAAAAAGACGAGCCGGTAGAAGGCGAGATTGTTGATGATAAAAAAGATGAAGAAAAAAAATAAAATATTTTAGCCAAGGAGTCCGACTCCCTACTCGCCTTGCTGGAGCTCTGGCGAAGCAGGTAGGGAGTCGGACTCCTAAACAAGCGTTTTTTTAAAATAAAAAACCGGACACATTAATTAATGTCCGGCTGAGGGTTAAAATTAGATAGAAAAAAAACGTTATTGCATCCTTTCAATTATTCCCAAGAAATCATCCATATCATAAGGTTTTTTCAGGACTTCATTTGCTCCTAGTTCCTTGCAATAGGCATTTGTTTTACCCCAAGGAGAACAATGAGCGACAATTACTTTTTGATCAGGATTTTTTTTCTTGATTTCAAAAAGCGTTTGAATTCCCGCATCATATCTTCTGATATTTCCAAAAGTTCTCCGTAGTTCTTCTGGTTCACCAGTACGCATATGCTCTGGAAATTCCAAATCTGCTAATTCAAGAACTATGATATCAAAAGTACTTACTTCACCTCCAGCAATAGCATCTGCCGGATTTTTGGAGAATTTTACTTCGTGTGTTGTTTCAGCTCTTATGGTAGATATATCTTCCTTCGCGTCTTCAGAAACAGGGCCAATAAATAAAATATTCATTTTTTCCTCCCAAGATTTTTTTAAAAACTTTGCTATATATTAATATAAATAATAACTAATGTCAACCTTATGGAAAACAATAATCAAAATCCTGCTCCAAATGGACAGGCAAAACCTGGACAAATTAAAATTTCAGACAATATTCCAGGCCCTGAATACGCTAATGCCATGCAAGCTAGTCATAATCGTGATGAATTTCAAATGATGTTTTTAAGCATTATGCCACCGTCTGGAAAGGTAAGTAGTAAGATAATTACTAGCCCAGGTCATTTTAAACGAATGGTAAAGGCTATGCAAGATAATATTAAAATGTACGAAGAAAAATTTGGGGAAATAAAAGAAGCTGAGAGCATGAGTAAAGAAATTGGCTTTAAAGGATAATTATATCCCGCCCAAGGCGGGTAAGCAAAATTTAAGTTAAACTATGTCAAAAGACTATTACAATACAATCGGCGTTGATAAAAACGCTAGTCAAGAAGAAATAAAAAAAGCTTTCCGCAAAAAAGCTCATCAATTTCATCCTGATAAAAAAGATGGTGATGAAGCTAAATTTAAAGAAATAAATGAGGCTTATCAGATTCTTAGCAATGAACAAAAAAGAAAACAGTATGACCAATTTGGTGATTCTGCTTTTTCTGGTCAAGGTTTTGGTGGAACTGGCATGAACTGGGAAGATTTTGCACGAGCAGCAGGATCCGCCCAAGGCGGACAAGCAGGTGGTTTTAATATAAATATGGAAGATTTGGGTGATATTTTTGGTGGGCTAGGAGATATTTTTGGCTTTGGTGGTGGTGGACGTTCACAAAGACAGCGTGGAACTGATATTCAAACTGAATTACAAATTGAGTTTAAAGAAGCAGTTTTTGGTGTGGAAAAAGAAATAAATTTACATAAAACAACCAATTGCGAAAAATGTAAAGGTAATAAAGCAGAACCAGGTACGCCAATTGAAACTTGCAAAACTTGTAAAGGGCAGGGCGTGGTAATGCAAGTTCAGCGGACAATATTAGGCAGTTTTCAGTCCCGTTCTGCTTGTCCAGACTGTCAAGGTGAAGGTAGGATTGCTAAAACCAAATGTAGCAAATGTCGAGGAACTGGTTTACAAAAAGATGTAGTTAAAACAATTGTAAAAATTCCTGCTGGCATTGATAATGGACAAACTATTAGACTAAATGGACAAGGAGAAGCTAGCGCTAATGGTAGCACAGGAGATTTATATATTATAATCAGAGTAAAACCTGATTCAAATTTTGAACGTGATAATAATAATATTTTATCTAAAACAGAAATTTCTTTTTCTCAAGCTGCTTTAGGTGATAAAATTCCAGTATTAACCGTGGATGGGGAAGTAACTTTGAAAATTCCAGCCGGTACTCAATCTAACACGGTATTTAAATTACGCAATCATGGCGCGCATTCTTTGCGTACTCGTGGCAGAGGTGATCACTTAGTTCGGGTTGTGGTAAAAACGCCAACTAGCTTGTCACGCAAAGAGAAAAAATTATTTGAAGAACTTGGAGATAGTTAGATAGTTGCACAGTTAATTAGTTAGATAGTTCGTAAATAAAAACTAAGCAACTGTTTAACTATGCAATTAATAACAAAATATTTTTAACATAAAAAACTACACAAAATTTGTATAACTTTCTAAAACGAGCATTTGGCTCGTTTTTTATTTTCGTGGTATAATATATCCACATGGAAATTGAAAACAATAAATTTTTTAATCTTACGGTTGTATTTTTAATTATAGCTATTATTGGGATAGTTAGTTTTGTTACTTATCAAAATTATTTTATAATTGGACAAGTGTTAGGCGAAAAAGTAGTTGAAGAAAATTTAAATTGTATTGAAGAAGAACAGTCAAGAATTGTTAAAGGCAATTCATTGCATGGAATTATTGAAAATGGTGAAATGGTAAAAATTTTAAAAAATTATTATAACTGCAATGAAATCCAAAGGGATGATGTTATAAATTATCAATATACTTCAAATAAAAATTCTATTATTAAAATAGTCAAAGCAATTCCAGGGGATGATTTTAAATTACAAAAAAATGAACAAGGCAATTATAATATTTTAGTTAATAATCAAATTTTAACTATTTCCACTGGCGAACCTTATGAATTAACTGAGAATAAAAAGCAAATGCTTGCTTTATACGAACGTGATTATAAAGGCAAAATTCCTCAAGATGTTTATTTAATTTTAGGTAATGTGGTTAGTGGTACGCTAGATAGCACTAGATTTGGTTTAATTAGTAAAAATGGAATAATCGGTAAAGTTATTAAAAATAATTAAATTTTAAATATCTAACTCACCCCATGCATATGTCAAAAATAATAAAACCTCTATCTCTAATCCTCGCGCTTAGTATTTTAAGTATAGGAGGATCAATTTTAATTAATTCTGCTATTGCTAGTTGGTCATCACCAACTGATAATCCACCTAGTGGTGATATCAGTAGTATGATTTTAGCATCTATTACTATTGGCACTACTGCTGATACTAATGGTATCGCTAGAGTTGCTCCAGTTACTGCTACAGAAGGATTACGAATAATAAGTAGTGATTATAGTCCTTTTGTAATTAGAAATACTGCAAATAATGCTGATTTATTTAGAATTGATGAAAGCGGTAATATTACCGCTAAGTCCGACTATCTGCCTACCAGCGATAAACATTTAGCGACTAAGGATTATGTAGATGCGGCTGGCGGGGGCGGGGATGCGACGTTGCTAAATCAAAATGAAATTTTAATCAATATAGGAGAGGGATTTGCTACGGAGGCAGATTCTTTAACTAGTTTAGAAAGTGCTATTGATAGCATTTCAGCAGGAGGAGATGCAACTTATGCTAAACAAGTTGAAATAGCTAATATATTACAAAATCAAATGGGGTGGGTAGTAGCTAGCCAAACTTACTATAGCGTAGGCGGTAATACTAATTTTTGCCGGCAAAATTCAGTAAATGGCAGTGGTGTAGTCACTGTAACAAATATTAATGACAACCAACCATGCGACAGCATTGATGGAGTTAGTTGGCGTTGCACTAGTGGAGAATGTATTAAGCCATTAACTTGGAGTGGGACAGTAAAAACAGAACAAAATTGTGTTGATGATGGAGGAGAATTATTTGATACACAAGGGTCTGGAACAATTTGTAAATTTACTAGTAGTTTATGTTCGAGTGGATGGACGCAAGCTGATACTTGGCAGAAATATAACTCTCTTCCTAATGGTGATCAGATAGGTAATTGGGCTTCAGTTGGTTCTACAACTTTTTCAAATCAACAAATGACTCAATATTCGAGAGGTAGCTTTACCTATACTGGATATCTTGGTCATGACCTTAGTGGGTGGAGAAACCTTGAATTAACTGACCCAATCGTTGGATGTGGCTCTCAAGTAGACCCTGATTTATATTGGACACATTACGGAAGTATTCATTGTTATAGAAATCTTCCATGGAATCCGGACCCTAAGTGTTCTTGCCAAGGCGCTCATGATTATTACACTGGCTCACTTTATAATGTCGTAACATCTTATGATGTTACTTCAAATCGTGCAGAAATCGGCTGTTACTAAATGTTGCTAAAGAGAGATAAATAAATTTAATACTAAATAATTTTTCCCAACTTAACTTATTGAATAACCTAAATGAAAATAAGGAAAAGAATTCCTTCATACGTTAGACCGTTTCTTTGGTCGTATGATGTAAAAAAAATGGATATAAAAAAAGATAAAAAAAGGATATTAACAAATATTCTTAATTTAGGCACAGCCAGAGCGACAAAATGGGCATTTTCCACTTATTCCAAACGGGAAATAAAAGATATTTTACGCCATCCCTTGCCGGGCGAATGGAATGATAAATCTTTAAATTTTTGGTCATTATTATTTAATGTTACTCCTATTAAAACAAAACGTAATTTTAAATAGCATGTATTACCATATTTTAGATAAAAAAAGAAATAAGATATTGTCGCTTTTTCAAGAATTTAAGCGGGATTTTTATTTAGCCGGCGGTACAGCGCTGGCTTTGCAAATCGGACATCGCCTTAGTGTTGATTTTGATTTTTTTACCAAAACTGAATTTAATCCTAATGAACTAATGGAGAAAATTAAACTGGTTTTCAAAAAGTATAATCCGGTAGAAATTCAAAATGAAAAAAATACCCTATTGGTAATCGTTAATGATGTAAAATTAAGTTTTTTTTATCTCCCTTATCCTTTATTGGCAAAACCAAAAAATGAGCAATATATCCGCTTAGCTTCAATTAAAGATATTGGCTGCATGAAATTATCAGCCATTATTAGCCGAGCTACTAATAAAGATTATATAGATTTATATTTTATTTTACAAATTATTTCTTTAAAGGATTTGTTAAAATACGCTAAGAAAAAAATGCCGGAATTAGATCAGAATCTTATTTTAAAAAGTTTAATATATTTTAAAGACATAGAAAAAGAAAAAATAGAGTTTATTGCTGATAAAAAAATAAGCTTTAAAGCAGTAGAAAATTTTTTGCAAAAGATTGTTAAAGAATATATTAATTTACCTAAACAGTAATAAACAACAAATATTATATTTACTTCAAATTTATGTTTAAAAAATTTTTAAAACCTCTATCTCTAATCCTCGCGCTTAGTATTTTAAGTATAGGAGGATCAATTTTAATTAATTCTGCTATTGCTAGCTGGTCTTCTCCTACTGCTAATCCACCTGATGGTGATATTAGTAGTATGATTTTAGCATCTATTACTATTGGCACTACTGCTGATACTAATGGTATCGCTAGAGTAGCTCCAGCTACTGCCACAGAAGGATTACGAATAATAAGTAGTGATTATAGTCCTTTTGTAATTAGAAATACTGCAAATAATGCTGATTTATTTAGAATAGATGAAGATGGAGTTATCACTGCCAAATCAGATTATTTACCAATTGCTGGTACTAAACAATTAGCTACTGCTGATTATGTGGACGCGGCTGGAGGAGGTGGAGATGCGACGTTGGCGAAACAGGAGGATATGCTTGATAATCAAAGTGATATATTAAGTATAGTAAATACTGTAATAAGTAATCAAAATCAGATAATAAGTGAAATTCAAACTTTGTCAGCTTATATAACCGAAACAACGAGCCAATTAACTTACTCAGGATCTACTCATACAGGTCAAGATTGTTTAGACTCTACTGGTGTTATATATGATACGGGTGAAAGCGGAACATTATGTAAAGTTACTGGATCAACTTGCCCAAGTGGATGGGCGTGGGTTGCAAATTGGCAAAGATATTCTCAGTCGTCTTTTGATGGTGATAGTTGCGGAAGGCAGAAAGGTAGCGCTCCAACATCATTTTCAAATACATCTGCAACACGACCAGAGTATACTGGAGACCATTCATGGCAACCAACGAATTCTAGCGTATGTGAAAATTTTTGTTCAGTTTCAGAGTGGTGTGATGTAAATTTTGTCCAAGATAATAAATACGCACTAGGAACGCCAACCGCAAATTCTACTCAATATCGCGTAGAAGTAGGTTGTAAATAAAATAAATAATATTAAACAATTCTTCTCAATTTATAACCTATTGAATAACCTAAATGAAAATAAGGAAAAGAATTCCTTCATACGTTAGACCGTTTCTTTGGTCGTATGATGTAAAAAAAATGGATATGCAGAAAAATATTTGACAATCAAAGCAATTAGTAATATAATAAAAATGTACAAAATGAACATTATGTACAAAATAAAAATATGACTTTATCAAATAAAATAAAATTTGTAACCACAACAAAAGCAAGAAGTAATATCTCGGAAATTATTAGCGAAGTGAGATATAAAAATAATATTTTTGCTATTGGCAGACGTTCAAAAATAGAGGCTTTAATTATTAAATTTCCGGAAAATTTTAATAAAAATATTAATGAAATAACTAATATTAACGCCAATTCTGCCAGCTTTAACTTTCTTGAAAAAGAGCCTGACTTATATAATATCAACGATTTGAGAAAAAAGTATGTTTAAGAAAGGCGCTATTATTTTAATCCCTTTTCCGTTTACTGATTTATCAGCTAATAAAGTTCGTCCGGCTTTAATTATTTCCAGCAATAAAATATTAGGAGATGATATTATAGTGGCTTTTATTTCTTCTAAAAAGATTAAAAGATTGCAAAAAACAGATGTATCTATTTCTGTAAAAATTCAAGATTTTTATAAAACAGGGTTAAAAACAGATTCAATAGTAAAAATTAACAAAATTGCTACTTTAGATAAAAAAATAATATTAGGAGAACTGGGAAAAATAAATAAAAAAATACAAAATGAAGTTGATAAGCGAATAAAAATATTATTTGATTTATAATTTGAAACTGTAGTAGAATATCATTTTGACTTACTTTTTATTATTATTTAATGCTAAATAATTCTTCTCAATTCATAACTTGCCCTAAATGCAATGGCCTTGGTAAAACAGATCAAGGCCTTATTTGTAATGAGTGTAAAAGTATTAGCACTGGAACTTTTATTAAAAATGATTTTTTATATTGGGGTTATAATTTAACATCAGCTAATATTATTTTACGGCGAGCTGGAGCTATTTTTAATGCTGTTTCAAGCATTTTTGGATTAATTTTAGGAATTAGCGGAATTTTAGCTTTAATTTATTGGGCAATAGAAAATGTAATAATAAATGGCTATCAAATTAAAGTAGGCACTTTGCTTAGTTTTTGGGGAGAAACAAATTATTATATTCTAGCTTTTTGGCTTGGATTATTAATATTATTATTTACTTATTTTAGATTTAAGCGACAACAAGCTAAATTTGTGCCAGTTAAAACTTTTAAATATAATGATTGGCAAAAATTAAATAAGCAAGTGCAAAATGTACCTAATAATTGGAATGAATTAAAAAGTTATAAAACTAAAATAGATGTGGCTAAAAGTTTTAGTAAAGAATCAATTAAAGCTATAGAAGAAGCTTATAATTTAGCTTTAAATAACAAACATCAAGAGGTTACGCCTCTGCATCTTTTTTACACTATAATTAAAAAACAAAATCAATTAAAAAATATTGAATTAAAAAAGATCAACAGTTTATTTTATAGATTAGAGATTTTTCAAGGAAAAATTGAACCCAGAATTAAAGATATGTTGCGGGCTATTAATGTTTCAAATTCTCAAAAAATAATTGATCCAGTAGCAACAAAATTATTAAAACAAAGTTTTATTCAAGCATACCTTAATGTTTTTGATCAAAAACAAGCAAAAGTAGAAATAATTGATTTATTAACGCCCTTAGTTAAAAATGAACCTCAGATAAAAGAATTACTTAATTCATTGCAGATAAATGAGCATATTGTTGATAACACAGTATTTTGGACAAAAATTAATAATTCTTATCAGCAAAATATTATAAAACGCTTAAGCATTAAATTAAAATTAAATAATAAGTTAACTAAGACAAATATAGCTGTAGCCACGCCAATTTTAAATTATTTTTGCCAAGACTTAACTCTGCGAGCAGAAAGTGGATTTACAGAAATACCAACTGAACGAGTAGGGGAGTTGGAAAGTATTTTTAATTCTTTTCAAAGTAATAATAAATTTGTTATTTTAACCGGACAAAAAGGAATTGGGAAAAATATTTTGGTTAAAATGATTGCTAAAAAAATTAATAATAATAACACGCCAAAAATTTTAAATAAAAAAAGAATTTTTGAATTAAATTTAAAAAAATTAATCGGAGAAGCTCAAGGAGTTGATTTAGAAAAAAAATTAATTGCTGTTATAGGTGAATTAAATAAAGCCAAAGATATAATTTTATTTATTAAAAATATTACTCCAGAAATTTGGCAGATAATAAATAAATATCCAGCCAAATATTTATTATTAGCAACTTCGGTGGCTAAAATTCAAAGTGATAATGTTAGTAATGTTGAAATATTAGAATTACAAGGAGATGAATTAATTCAAAATCTAGAAAGCCAGGCAACCTCATTAGAAATAAAAAATAAAGTATTTTTCACTTATGGCGCAATTATGGCAATAATTCATGCAGGGGATAAATATATTACTGATCGTCCATTTCCGGCTAAAGGAATTGAATTATTAAATGATGCAGTAAATTTTGCAAAAAGTAAGCAAGATGCTAATATTACTAGCCGAACAATATCTGAAACAATCGCTCAAAAATATAATGTGCCTTATACGAAAGTGCTGAAGTGAGTTGAATGATTAGTTGCTTGGTTATCTAGAAATTAGTTATCTAGTAATGGTGTTTAGAAAATAGAAATTAGAATAATCCATAGAAATAAAACCTTTCTCATTAAAATACCCCCCCATTGTCATTTCGACAAAGCTAAATTTGAACGAAATCCCGCAGGGATGAGTGGAAATTTAGCTGAGGAGACCTGCCTGCCTGCCGGCAGGAATCTATAATATTATGCGCGAGCATTCATATTATTTTTACATAGTTAGTAATTACAATAGAGATATATTTTATTGCGGAGTATGTAATGACATCACTAGAAGATTAATAGAACATAAATATAGTTTTGGTTCAGAATTTACTAAAAAATATAATTTAAAGTATTTAATATATTACGAAGAATATCAATATATTCATGATGCAATAGATAGAGAAAAAGAAATTAAAAAATGGCGAAGAGAAAAGAAGATTAATTTAATTAAAACAATAAATTCAAAAATGATTGATTTAGGTGAAGAATTATTAGAAGATTTTGAAAACGAAGAAATAAAAGAAATTGTTAGTGATTTGCAAAAATTATACTTTACCAATAATTAGAAGTATTACAGATTTCTCCTTATCCCGCTTCATCCACGACTTCGTCGTGAATTACGCGGAATTCGTCGAAATGACAAGAGGGGGAGTTTATTTTTAAAACAGAGGAAATAGCTGTTTAATTATTCAAAAAACATTATCATATCCATGATTTTTACTGTATCATTTATCGTAACGTTAGTTGCTTCAATTATTTTTACCGTATTAATCAAATATACGGCACAAAAATTAAAAATAGTTGATCAACCTGACAAGCAACGTAAAATTCACCAGCAAGCTATTCCATTATTAGGAGGGCTGGCTATTTTTTTTAGCTTTTTTTTAGCCATCTATATTTTTAGTGATAAAATTTTAGAACGCGGATTAGAATTTCCTCAAATTATTGCCTTTACTCTTGGCGCTTTAATTATTGTAATTGGTGGTTTTTTAGATGATAAATATAATTTAAAACCAAAGTGGCAGATTATTTTTCCAATTCTAGCCACTCTAGTAGCTATTTTTGGTGGCATTAGTATTGAGAAAATTACCAATCCTGGCGGGGGATTAATTAACTTTGGATTAGCTTTAAGTTTAATAATAAGTTTTGTTTGGATTTTAGGAATGATGTATACGACAAAATTATTAGACGGAGTTGATGGATTAGTGACTGGTTTAGGCGCAATTTCCGGTCTAATTATTTTTCTATTTACTATTACCACAAAATATTATCAACCAGATGTCGGTTTGATGGCCTTAATTTTTACTGGAGCTTGTTTAGGATTTTTAATCTTTAATTTTCATCCTGCCAAAATATTTTTAGGTGAAAGTGGTAGTTTATTGATTGGTTTTATTATTGGCATTCTAGCAATTATTTCTGGTGGTAAAATTGCCATTGCTTTGTTAATCATGGGTATTCCAATCATGGATGTAATTTGGATTATTGTTCGTAGAATTTTGGAAGGTAAGAATCCATTTAAAACAGCTGATGGAAAACACCTGCATCATCGTTTTTTAAATCTAGGCTTATCACAACGCCAAACCGTTTTAATATACTACTTATTTGCCCTCATATTTGGTTCTACCGCACTTTTTCTGCAAAGTCAGGGCAAAGTAGTGGCTATTGGAATTTTAGCTATAATAATGATTCTAATAGCTTTTACATCAGTATTTATTCCTAAAAAATTAACTTGACAATATTTTAAGTATAGGATAATATGAATAAAGTTAACTAATAATAAACAGTTGAATCAGTTACTTAGCTAAATAGTTAATTAATTGTTAATTTTAGAAAATTTTGTCATTTATAAACTATATAACTGCTTAACTAAGTAACTAATCAACTAAACAATATGTCCACAATTGCAATTATCAAAACTGGCGGTAAACAGTACAAAGTAAAAGAAGGTCAGGAATTAAAAGTAGAAAAATTACCTGAAAGTAAAACTAGAAAAGTAAAGCTAGATACTTTATTAATAGCTGACTCTGACAGCGGAGAAATTAAAGAAATGGGTGCGCCTTCTTTAGGTGATAAAGTAAGCGCTGAAATTTTAGAAACAGCTAAAGATAAAAAAGTGACTGTTGTTAAGTATAAAAATAAAACTCGTTATAAACGAACTATTGGTCATCGCCAAATGTACTCTAAAATTAAGATTGAAAAGATTGGATAATCAATTTTAAAATAAAGAAAGCCATCCTGTACTAGGGTGGCTTTTTATTTTTTCTTCCTATATTGAGCATAAATATACCAAGAGCAAAAATACCAATGAAAGTCAGGGCTATACTAAGTATATCCTTTAGTACGTTTGATCCGTCATCAAGCATGATGTGCTCCTTTTTGGGATATTGAAAAAGAAAAAAAATATATTTTTGATAAAAAAGAACAGAGTTAAGCATATACCAACAAAAAGCCAAAAAATAATAGCGGAAAGAAAAAAGAACCAAGCTAAAAATATTCCGAAAAAATTATAAAAATCTTTTTCTCGAGCCATTGTAAATTCTCCTTTAACTCCTATTTTGTAACGCCTGTGAAAGCGTATTTTCATCCATATATTCTAAATTTGCACCAGCAGGCAAACCGCGAGCTAGTCTGGTTATTCTGATGCTATTATAGTCTTTTAATATTTTTTGTAAATACAAAGCAGTAGTTTCCCCTTCAAAAGTGGGGGAGAGCGCTAAAATAATCTCCTCTATTTTATTATTCTGCAAACGATTTAATAAGTTTTGAATATTTAATTTTTCTGGTGTAATTCCTTTAATTGGATCAATATTATTTCCTAAAATATGATATAGACCGTTAAAAATATTTGTTTTCTCAATTAATAATAAATCCTGAGTGTTAGTTACTATGCAAATAGCCAATTGATTTCTTTTGGGATTAGCGCATATTTCACAAGAATCATTTTCAGCTAAAATCCCACAACTCTTACAACGACCTACTTTGCTTTTTAAATTTTTTATACTATCTGCAAAACTATCCAAATCTACTTGAGATTGTTTTAATAAATAAAAAACAAACCGTTCAGCAGTCTTACGGCCAACGGTTGGTAATTTTGCAAACGATTCAATCGCTTTTTGGATGGAAAGGGGATAGTTCATTTTGTTAAATTCTAATTATACTGTTTCTGTTTGTCCATCTGTTGGTCTTTTATAATTTCCTAAATTTGAAGCAATGTTAGTATTCATTTCAGAAATAGTCTTAAATGCACTCGTTTGAGATTCTATAGCTTGCTTACTGTAAAATTTAATCTGTTTTTCCTGTCTATCAATTATTTTTTCATAATATTCAAATCGAATTACTAAAAAAAGAGTAATAATTGCAACAACAATACAAATCCAAGCAACCAGGTCTTGCTCTGTGTATTTAAAAAAACAAAACGCTGCAATTAAAAATGTGGCAGACCATGGAAGTTTTTTAACTATTTCTATTTTCCAATCATTTTTCATAAAATTACTTTAATAACATATTAATTACATCTAATAATTCATCAGATTTGTAAGCTTTTTCAATTTCATTAAGTAAAGAATTTATTTTATAAAAATCATCTCTTTTAATTTTTTCCTTACTAAAAATATCTACATCAAAAAGAATTGCTTTTGTGTCAGTTCCTTCTTTTACTAACTTGGATACGCTTATTCTTGAATCAAAATTTTGTATTTTTTTCGTAAAAACAATTTCACGAAATTCACTATTTTCTAAATAATCTTTTGGAATAATGTTGGGGTATGTATCTCCACTTTCAAAAATTAAATAATTCCTCCACCCTAATCTTGTATATGCCTCCGGCTCAAAAATAGAATTTATAAGAGTAGCCTTTTTGTTAAATTCTCGTCTTTGATGATCAAAAGTGTCAGGCTCAAAAAAATGCATCCAAAGATGGTGTGGGGATGTTTTAAGTTGTGTTTTTATATCAATATTAATAGTCATTCCAGTTGGATCCATTATATGAGAAGGGAAAATATTATCTTCACAAAAATTATTAAAAAATTCTCCGGCTTTATCTACATATTTAAAACCTTTAAAAAAATTTAACTGAATGAATCCTTGTAATTTTTTTAAATTATTTATTTTTTGAATTTTGTTACTCATAAAATTCTTTATTATTTTTTACTTTTTATTATTAAATGTATTATTAACTTTAACCCAACCCTGGCAATCCACCCATCTCCTGCATTTTCTTTGCCATAATTTTTTGTACTTCTTTAATAGCATCATTGACTGCACTTGGAGTAAGTTGCACTAATGCTTCTTTGGAAATATCATCAGCTACTGTAAAGTCAGTGATTTCCATGTTACCGTTCATGGTGATTTTTACACCACTTTTATCTACTGTAGTAGATTCACCAGCTAAAGCATTTTGCATGGTTTTTGCTTGTGAGCGTAGGTCTTTGATTTGTTTCAATTTTGAAAACATATTGTTATTTGTTAGTTAATTATTTTATATAGCTGGTCGGAACAACTATAGTTGTTCCGACCAGCAAAAAAATTTTAGTTATTAGTTGACTTATGTAAGAAGAAATGGGAGTTAGAAAGAAGGCGGAGTATCATCAACTACTTGTTTATCAAGATTACGGAAACTGGCATTATTATCGTTGAAATATAAATCAATCACACCAGTTGGGCCATTTCTATGTTTAGCAATAAAAAGCTTGGATAGGTGTTTTTCATTTTCTGGAATTTCTTCAATTTGATAATTACGATCAGCCATTTTACGATAAATAAACATTACCACATCAGCATCTTGTTCAATAGAACCAGATTCACGCAAATGAGATAATTTCGGAATAGCCGGTTTACTTTGCTCTACTACACGAGACAATTGAGATAAAGCAATTACTGGAATGTTAAGTTCACGAGCTACAATTTTAAGAGCACGGGTAATTTCTGATACTTCTTGCACACGATTATCCTGATATTTACCTCGACCTTCCATTAACTGTAAATAATCAATTACTACCAAACCTAAACCATGTTCTATTTGCAAACGACGCACTTTAGTCTTAATCTCCATTATATTTAATCCTGCAGAATCGTCAATGTAAATTGGTGCTTCAGATAAGGTACCCATGGCATGACTAATCTTAGAAAAATCATCATCATCTTCACGATCTGATAATTTGCCAGTACGCATTTTCCATAAATCAATATTAGCCTCAGCACAAAGCATACGGTCAACTAATTGTTCCTTACTCATTTCTAAACTAAAAAGACCAACTGGTACTTTAGATTTTGTAGCTACTTGGCGCACAATATCCAAAGCTAAAGAGGTTTTTCCCACACTAGGACGAGCTGCTATAATAATTAAATCAGATTTTTGCAGTCCAGCTAAAATATTGTCTAATTGAGTAAAGCCAGTAGGAATACCACGTAATTTACCACTTTGTTTATGTAAATCATCAATTCTTTCAAAAGCTTCGGTTAACAAATTCTCAATCGGAATAAAAACATTTTTTAAATATTTTTGTGAAACATTAAACAACTTTTGTTCTGCTTGATCCAAGATTTTGTCTAAATCATCTTCTTCATGATGTCCAAGTTCAGTAATTTCCGCAGCCGTATGCAATAGTCTACGTAAAGTAGCTTTACGCTGAATGATGTTGGCATAATGCACAATATGAGAAGAAGTGGCTACTGAGGTGGATAATTTAGCTAAATAAGTTCTTCCGCCAATTTGTTCTAGTTTGTTTTTTTCTTCTAATAAATTTGATAGAGTTAAAATATCAATCGGTTCATTATGAGAAAAAAGATTTTTCATGGATTCAAAAATAAGCCCATGACTTTCTCTATAAAAATCATCATGATTTAAAATATCCCCAATTTTAATAATTGCATCTTTATCAATCATTAAAGCGCCTAATAAAGCAACTTCTGCTTCTAAATTTTGAGGTGGTAATTTTTCAATTGTGGATGTTTCATCTGCCATGACTTTATTGTAGCTGGCAGTGGGGAATTGAGCAAGGCGAGTTTTAGCCAGTTTAAGAACAGTTTTTACACAAAAAAACCTGAATACTAAATTCAGATTTTTATTTGGTGCGCCCAGTAGGATTTGAACCTACGACCATCAGCTTAAAAGGCTGTTGCTCTACCAGGCTGAGCTATAGGCGCATAAAATATTTATTTTTTATAATAAAAAACACTAGTTTTTAAGTGCTAAAATAATAATAACAATATTTTCGCTTTTTGACAATACTTTTGATAAAATATTGACATAATTTTTAAATTATGCTAAATTAAATTATCCAAAAAGTTTTGGAAATCTCTACCATGAAAGCGTCGTGGTAAAAAGAACCTTGAAAAGGAGTAATAAAACAATGAGAAAAAGAACTGTTTTACAGAGAAATTTCGCTGGTGCATTCTTAGGTGGTTTCATGGGCATTCTCACCTCTGGATATCTACACCTGGCCGTTCTGCCGTTTGGCTGTTTCTTCGGAGTCATTGCTGGTTGGTGGTATCAAGAAATTTGGCAATCTGTACAGAGCTCGTATTACAATGGAGTGACGATTTGGAATCGATCTATGAACTTTTTGTTCATACCTGTGCGAAAATTCGAAAAAATTTGGTTTAACATCAAGCTTTTCGTGGAGATATCTTTCAAAAGATTCCGATTATTATTATCCATGTTAGCATCTGTATTCATGTGGATTTTACGGCTACCGACTTTATTAATTCAATGGTTGCAAGCACATCCAATGAATAGCGCTTATATGATACAAGCGTTTGTGGTATTGGCCTATTTAGCACTAAACGCCTTGTGGATTGTCCCGTTACTTATTGTTCCAATATTCTCTAATACAGGGATAGTGGTAGAGCAAGCTCAGAAAGAAGGCTTACTGCCAGCTCTCTACGCGCTTGGGTTGATAATTTGTGTAATGACGACACTGTTTATCACGCCTCTTTCATATTTTATAAAAGATAGTGATCAACCTCGAGATGAAATGAGAAAATTTTATCTTACATGGAAGCGGTATGTTGACAACAGTTTGATTATGTTTTTCACAAAAGAACTCATTAATATCCTTTCACTTCAAATCCTTGTATTCTTTATAGGATGTGGAATAATACTTTGGTTATTAATGGTTGCTAGCGTATTCTTGCTTTTAGTTGTTATACCAATTTCAGTAATAATTGGATTAGTTAAAGGCATCTATCATGTTTCCACAAAAGCCGGACATTGGCTTTGTTTTGGAACAACGCTTGTTGTTACTACGTTCACGGCATGGGTAGCATATCCTTACTTAAACGATGCACGCATTCTCTGGACTGTTGCGTTGTTCGCAGGTCTAATATCAGCAGGTGCAACTGAAATTATGTGTCGTTCACTTGTATGGTTCTTTTCAGTCAATAAACATGCCCGCAGAATTACTACAACAACACTTGAAGCGCAACTCATGTCAATTGGTCACATTTTTTGGGAAATTAACGTATCTATTGGAAATAAATTTCTCAATGCGCTTCCTACGGTAGTGTAATAGCAAATTGATAAAAAATCTATACTTAGAGCATTGCCAAAATTGGTGATGCTCTAATTTTTTAAATATATAAATATTATTTAACTAATATTAGTCAAAAAAGTCAAAAAAAGACTAAATCATTTGACTTATTTCAAAATTTGTGATATTATATAGTCATATTTTAGACTCAAAGTTAACCAAATGCTTGTGTTAATATTTAGTAAATATGGAAAATAAATCAATTTTAGACACAATTTTAAACAACAACGTTAGGGAGGAAGCTGCTATCTTAGATAGTGTTGTTATTTTAGACAACATTTTTAGCAACCTACGTGAAAAAGAAAGAGAAGTAATTTCTCAACGTTTTGGTTTGAATAAAAACAATAAAGTTACTCTAGAAGCAATTGGTAAAAGCTATAATTTGACTCGTGAACGTATTCGTCAAATTGAAAACTCTGCCATTAATAAAATTAGAAAACATGATGAATTCAACAAATATCTTTCTAATTTAAAACACGTAATTAACGGATTGCTAGAAGAACATGGTGGCATTATTGAGCGTCAATACTTAATTGATAATTTAAGTTATTTATCATTTTTAGCTGGTGCTGAGCAAAAAAGAGATCTAGAAGTTTTACGTAATCATTATGATTTTATTTTAACAAAATTATTAGCTGATGAATTTGATTATGTAAAAGAAAACGGCCACTATCATAATTTATGGAAATTAAAATTCGTAGAAATAAACCATTTGGAAGATATTTTAAAAGATATGTTAAACAAATTGGAAGAAATCAAAAAAGTACATTCTACGGAAGAATTAATTTCTTTAATTAAGAAAAGTGAGTTATATAGCAAGTATCAAGATAAATTAGAAGTAAGCAATAACTTTGATATTTCTAATGTTATTAAAAATGATCACTATCCAGAAAATTACGATTTAATTAATGAACATAAAGCGCTCTACTCTCTATTACGTTCTAGTAAAAATTTAGAGCAAAATAAATATGGTCATTGGGGAATTAAGACTTGGCCAGAAATTACTCCAAAAACTATTAATCATAAAATTTTCTTAGTAATGGAAAATCAAGGTAAGCCAATGCATTTTAAAGAAATTGCTGAAGTAATTAATAAAGTTGCCTTTGACCATAAACAAGCCAATGCTGCTACTGTTCATAATGAATTAATTTTAGATAAAAAATATGTTTTAATTGGCCGTGGTATTTATGCCCTAAAAAATTGGGGCTATAAAGACGGCACAGTAGTTGATGTAGTTGCTGAAGTATTAACTGAAGCTGGACAAGCATTAACTAAAGATGAAATAGTAAAACGTGTGCTTGATAAACGCCAAGTAAAACAAGCTACTATCAATTTAGCTTTAATGGACAAAGATAGATTTGCCAAAGAAGGAAATAAATATAAATTAGTTTCATAATTTTCAAGATTAAATATTAAATAAACCCGCCATAACTTTGGTGGGTTTATTTGTTTAAAAATGAAAGGATGTGTTATAATAAAAAATAGAAGTGTCTTATTTTAGACTTAAAATTAGCATGCAATTATTTAATCCAAATAATTTGTACGGATTTAAAACTTCGTATAATAATCCGAATGCCCCAAATAATTCTAATAATACTTAATATGGAATTCGAGGTATTCGGATTATTGCATGTCCATTTTAATCCGTACAAATTATTTGGATTAATGGTTTGACGTCCTAATAAATCCGTATAAAAAAATTTGAACTATGGATATTGTTATTCACTTAGACAAAATTGCAACTTTATTTTCAATGCAACCGGATATTTTTTTATCCAAATTTTTTTTGTATTTTGGTTGGTTACCAATCTCAATGGCAATACTTTGGGGAATATGGCAGTTATGGATATATTATATCTTTGATGACTATGACAGCAAAAGAACTTACATATTATTAGCAATAGATATACCAGTTGCTAATGAACAAACGCCTAAAGCAATTGAACAAATGTTTGCCCATTTGGCTGGCGCCCATACTACAATTAATTTAACAGATCATTATTGGATTGGTAAAGATAATGATCCTTTTAGTTTTGAAATAGCTAGCATAGAAGGTTATACTCAGTTTTTAATTAGATGCATGCCAAGATATCGCGATTTAATAGAATCAGTTATCTATGCTCAGTATCCGGATGCTGAAATTACTGAAGTAAATGATTATACTGAAGGATATCCTGATAAATTTCCGGATGATACTTATGATATTTGGGGAGCGGAGTGGATACCAGTTCAAGATGAACTATTACCATTTAAGACTTATCTTGACTTTGAACATCAATTTTCTGGAGATTTCAAAGATCCAATGGCTGCTTTTATGGAAATGTTTGGTAGCCTAAGAAAAGGCGAACAACTGTGGTATCAAATTATTGTGGTGCCAACTGGATTTGAATGGTCAAAGAGAAGTGAGGATGTAATCTCTGATATTGTCGGTGATAAAGTAATTGGTAAAAAAGGAATTTTAGATTTTATTCCAGATACATTCTTGTGGTCATTAGAAAAATTAGGTGAGTTAATTATATCTATTTTTTCTGAGATTGGTACTGAAGCAAAAGAAGAAGAAAAGAAAGAAGAATTCAAAATGATGAATTTACGACCATCACAAAAAAAACAAGTTGAAGCAGTCCAACAAAAAGTTTCTAAACTTGGTTTTGAATGTAAAATTAGATTTGTCTATATTGCTGAAAAAGAAGTAAAAAATATGGCTAGACCAAATTCTTTTGTGGGAGCTATGAAGCAATTTAGTTTAGAGGATGTTAATTCTTTAAAGCCAGACATGGCAACAACTGCTACTAGTACTAGTTATTTTTGGAAAAAATCTCGCCTTAATGAAAGAAAAACTAAATTGATCCGTGCTTATAAATCGCGTAGTAAATGGATAGGTAAGGAAAAATTTATTTTAAATATTGAGGAGCTAGCAACTTTATGGCATTTTCCAGTAGAAAGTGCAGTTGTCTCACCAATGTTGCAAAAAACCCCTAGTCGTCGAACAGAAGCTCCTAGTTTTTTACCAATTGAAGGATCAACTAGTGATATGGCTTCAGATATTAATATTGAAGGAGATATTGATTTTGAAGAATCATTAGAAAGACCAGCCACACCTGTTATTAAAAAAGAAAAAGAAGAAATTTTTTCTGAAGAAATTAAGAAAGAAAAAGAAGCTGAAAAGAAAAGTGGTCCACCAACAAACTTACCTATCTAGTTAAAATAAACCGAAATTAATAATAGAAATATTATTTTTAAATTCTAATTTCGAAATTCAAAACAATATCAAAATTTAAATGAAGAAATTTTCAAAACATAAATTTAGTTTAGTTACTTGAATTTTAATATTTGAATTTATTTTGAGTTTCGTGCTTAGGATTTTAAAGTTTAGCGATACGAGCAACATGCTCAAAAATTAATATAATACATCTATGAATAACGATTCAGTCACAATTTTCGCTGAAACAAACTTCCGTAATAAACGGCAGGCTTTTGGTATTAAAACTGATGATCGCCGTAGACATATGTATATTATTGGAAAAACTGGTATGGGAAAATCTGTCTTGCAAGAAAATATGATTATTAATGACATTTGGGCTGGGCGTGGCGTAGCAGTAGTTGACCCGCATGGAGATTTAGTGGAAAAAGTAGTAAAATATATTCCCTCAAATAGAATTAATGATGTAATTTATTTTAATCCATCTGACATTGAATATCCAATTGCTTTTAATGTAGTGGAAAAAGTTGACGCAGAATACCGGCATTTAGTAGCTTCTGGTCTGTTAGGAATTTTTCAAAAACTATGGGCAGACTCTTGGGGTCCTCGTTTAGAATACATTTTGCGTAACGCTATTTTGGCAATTTTAGATTATCCTGATTCCACCTTAATGGGTGTAACTCGCATGCTATCTGATAAGCCGTTTCGTAAAAAAGTAGTAGAAAAAATACAAGATCCAGTAGTAAAAGCTTTTTGGGTAAATGAATTTGCTAGTTATGCGGATAAATTTGCTTCTGAGGCTGTTTCACCGATTCAAAATAAAGTAGGGCAATTTTTATCTAGCTCATTGATTCGTAATATTGTTGGTCAAGTTAAATCTGCTATTGATATTAGAAAAATAATGGATGAAGGAAAAATTTTACTTTTGAATTTGTCAAAAGGTCATATTGGGGAAGATAACTCAGCTTTGTTAGGTGCAATGATAATTACTAAAATGCAACTAGCGGCTATGAGTAGGGTGAATATTCCCGAGGAAGAACGTAAAGATTTTTATTTGTATGTTGATGAATTTCAAAATTTTGCTACTGGCAGTTTTGCTAATATTTTATCTGAAGCGCGCAAATACCGACTTAATTTAATTATGGCTCATCAATACATTTCTCAACTAGATGAAACTGTTTGGGAAGCAGTGCAGGGAAATGTCGGCACACTAGCTCTTTTTAGAATAGGAGCAGCTGATGCAGAAATTTTAGTGAAAGAATTTGAGCCTCAATATCTTGAGGAAGATTTAGTTAATCTACCTAAATATAATATTTATATTAAATTAATGATTGACGGTATATCATCTCGTCCTTTTTCTGCAACTGGTTTACCACCAAAAACTAAGGAAGAAGAAACAGATAACACTGAAAAAGTTATTAATATATCACGCGAAAGATATGCTAGCCAAAGAAGTGTAGTAGAAGAAAATATTATGCGTTGGCATGGCATGTTAGAGGATGAAGATGAAACAGATGATAAAGGAATAATAACAAAAAAAGAGAAAAAATTTGAAGCAGCTTGTACTAAATGCGGTAAGGAAACAAAGGTTTCTTTCCAACCTGATGGAGTAAGACCTGTTTATTGCCAAGATTGTCTAACTAGTATAAAACAAAATCCTGAGGAAGCAGTTAAAAAAGAAGTTACAGTAAAACCTGATATTAAAAAAACAGAAGATGTAATTATTGCTGGAGCATCAGAAGATGAAGGCATGTCTTTAACAGACGCTTTATCAAAAGGAGCAGTTGATTTTAAAGGGCGAAAAATAGAAGAAAGAAAAAATAACCAAAAAAATAATAGTTTTCGAAATAAACCAACTAAACCATTTAACTCTAACAAGGTTGACAAAATTGAAAAAAAACATCAAAATAACATGAGAAACGGTAAATTAAATTCCGGGGATGTTATCAAAGTTTAATATGGATAAATACTTAAAAATTGGGTCAGCCTCCGATCTCCAAGGTAGAGATCGTTTTTTATATCGGGCATTAGAAATAATGCCTGCTTTTTTGTCATGGATTACTTTATTATTATTAATTTTATTTTCTTGGCTTCAACCTGTCTGGACTGCTTTTTTTATTATTGCCTTTGATCTTTATTGGCTCTTATTAGTTTTATTTTTAGGATTACATTTAATATCAGCTTATAGTCAATTGAAAAAAAATATAAAAATAAATTGGGAGGAGAAATGTAAAGAATTAAAAAGTAAAATAAATTATCAAGATATATATCACTTGATAGTTTTACCTGTCTATAATGAGGCTACAGAAATAGTACAAGGTGCTTTAGAATCATTATTAAAGGATGGTTATGATTCTAAAAAAATGATGGTAGTTTTAACAGCTGAAGAAAGAGGTGGAGCAAAAGTATTGAATGAATATAAAAATACTGTAAATAATTTTAAAGATAAATTTGGTGAGTTTTTATTTGTTATCCATCCTGATGGAATAGTAGGAGAGCAAAAAGGTAAAGGAGCTAACCAAGCTTGGGCAGGGAAGATAGTAAAAGAAAAAATAATTGACGCTAAGAATTATAATTATGATAATATAATTGTTAGTGTATTTGATATTGATACTATTGTTAAGCCAGGATATTTTTATCGTTTAACTCATGCTTTTTTAACTGCGGAAGATAGATATCATACTAGTTATCAACCAGTGCCTGTTTATAATAATAATTTATGGGAAGCTCCATTTTTTGCTCGAGTAGCTGCTATGAGCAATACTTTTTGGCAAATGATGCAACAAATTAGACATGAAAAATTAGCTACTTACTCTTCTCATTCCATGAGTTGGCGAGCATTGGCAGATATTAATTTTTGGTCAGTAAATATGGTTTCAGAGGATTCACGCATATTCTGGCATTGCTATTGCTATTATAATGGCAACTATCGGGTAGAGCCACTTTACTACCCAGTTTCCATGGATGTTTGTATGGATAAAACAAATTTACAAACTATTAAAAATCTATATAAACAACAACGTCGTTGGGGTTGGGGAGTGGAAAATCTTCCTTATTTAATTTTCAATATTATTAAACGCTGGCCAAAAATAACTAAGAAAAATGCCAGCTCTAGAATATTTACTCAAGTTTATGGTTTTCATTCTTGGGCAACTAATGCTTTGATTATTGGTGTAATTGGTTGGTTTCCATTATTGTTAGGTGGAGAAAATTTTACTTCTACGGTTTTATCTGGCAACTTACCAGTAGTTACTAGAACTTTAATGACTTTAGCCATGAGTGGGCTTATTTTATCAGCTATTGTTTCCACTTTGCTTTTGCCAAAAAAACCAAAAAAGTATGGGGTATTAAAATATTTAATAATGTTTTTTCAATGGTTGATATTGCCAGTTAGTATTGTTATTTTTGGCGCAATTCCTGCCTTAGAATCTCAAACCAGAATGGCTTTGAGTGGTAAGTGGAGATTAGGTTTTTGGGTGACGCCAAAGGAAAGGTAACCCAGTTGTAAGTTGTAAGTTGTAAGTTGTAATTAGTTTACGACTTATGTCTTATGTTTTACGACTTTATTATTAAAAATTGGCGCATAATAACTCTGATAACTATATCAGTATTATTTTTATTGATTTACTCTTGGCTTCCATATCAAGTTAGTAAAGACGGAGAATTTAGATTGGCTTCGCCAGATGGCACGGCTAACTATTTTTGGGCTGAAAATTATGCTAAAAATAATAGCTTAACTTATTTTGAGCCGTTAAATTTAATTGCCAATGACATTGTAATACCGCGTAGTGTAATTTCAGAACAGGGAACTGTGAAACCAGTTAGCTTTTTAGGAATTATTTTAATTTATGGTTGGATTGCAAAAATATTTGGTATTTGGGTTATAAAATATTTAACACCATTATTTGCTGTACTAGGTGCACTTTGTTTTTTTGGAATTATTAAAAAAATATTTAATACTAAAATTGCTTGGATAAGTTTTTTAATGTGCTTAGTTTTAGCTCCATATTGGTACTATACTTCGCGCAGTATGTTTCATAATGTGTTGATGGTTGATTTGGTGTTGATGGGAATATATTTATTAATTAATAGCACACGGATTGAACAAATTAAACGCCTGTCTGCCGACAAGGCAGGAATTAACACGAATTTTATTTTTTATTTTTTGGCCGGAATATTCATCGGCCTAGCAATAATTACCCGAGTATCAGAATTAATCTGGATATTGCCAATATTATTTTTAACCTGGGTTTTTTATTTTAAACAAATCAAATTAGATAAAATCTTAATATTTATTTGCGGAATAATTTTAGCATTAATGCCAATGCTTTATTATAATCAAATCTTGTATGGTGATTTTTTAAAATTTGGTTATCCCAAACCAGCAGTAGTTGAAGTACAAAATGAAAGTGTAATTTTAGAAAATAATATTAATAACATACAACCAGTCCCAGTTCAAAATTTTGGTGCGCAATTACAAGAAAAAATTAACAATATTTTACCTTTCGGTTTTTATCCAAAACAAATTGTTAAAAACTTTTATTATTATTTCATTTATCTTTTCTGGTATTTATTTTGGCCAGCTTTATTTGGTGGAATTTTATTTTTATATAAATATAAAGAAAGAAATAAACAACAATGGTTATATTTCACAACTTTTTGTGTGACTAGTATAATTTTAGTAATTTTTTACGGCTCATGGAATATAGCTGACAATATTAGACCAGATGCAATTACTATTGGCAATTCATACACTCGCTACTGGTTGCCAATGTATATTATGAGCTTGCCATTTGCAATATTATTTTTTACAAAAATTGCTGATATTTTGTCATTCCCGTGGAAAAATGAATGGATTCCTGCTTTCGCAGGAATGACAAAGTATAGCATCACAGGTTTGTTTATTATTGCTTTCTTTATTTTAAATATTCAAGCTACAGTTTATGGTCAAGATGAGGGATTAATATATGTAAAACAGGGGATAGAAGAAAATAAAGAGCGCGCAAAACATATTAATTTAATTATAGAAAATGAAGCGATAATTATTACCAAACATCTTGATAAATTCTTCTGGCCTGATAAAAAAGTAATATCAGCAGATTTAAATGATGATTTTAAAAATCAGCAGTATCAGAAATTAATTAATTTGAATATCCCATTATATTATTATGGTTTTATTTATCGCCCACAAGATTTGGAATTTTTGAATAATACCAAGTTTAAAGATTTGAATTTAAAAATTGAAGAAGTAGAATTAAATGAAGAAGCAAAGTTAGGTTTATATAAAATAATACCACAAAAATAATTCTGTGGTATTCAAATGGACATTCAGAACAATTAATCAAATTTAATGCAAGGTAGTTTATTTTTTTGATCATCAAACCTTTTTTGCATTTGAGCAGATAATCCTTCTAATAAACCACTAAATTGCCTTAACGAACGACCAAGTTCAATTATTTTCCTTTCTTGTTTAGTAAATACAAAACATAGCCATGCTTTCATAAAAAAGTTTTTACAACGTTGCTTCCAATTCATGATAAACTCCTTTTCCAAAATTTTTACTTTTATATAGTAAATATAATGTACTAAAAAAAATATGTCAAATAAAAAAATTCTCATAATTCATGACAGGTTTCAATATAAAGGCGGAGGAGAACGCCTTTGTTTGATTATGGCTCAAGGATTAAACGCGGATATTGCTACTGGATATTGGGATGAGAAAAATTCTTTTTCTAAAAGTGAAGCTCCAAGTAAAATTATAACTTTAGGTAAACAAACTAAAATAAGAGGATTAGGATATATATCAGCCCAAGTTAGATTTTTCTTTAAAACTAGATTTATCAAAGACTATAATGTTATAATTTTTTCCGGCAATAATTGTTTATCATCTGCTTGGCGAGTTAAAAATAAACGTAAAATAATGTACTGCCATACACCAGTTCGTTATGCTTATGATTTAAAAGATTATTATTACGAAAGATACCCATTTTATTTAAAACCAATTTTTTTATTCTTTGTATATTTAGCGCGCATAATTTACAAATGGGGAATTAAAAAAATGGATGTTGTTATGGCAAATTCGCACAATGTACAAAATCGGTTAGAAAAATTTTGTCAGATTAAAAGTATAGTAGTAAATCCGCCAATTGATTTGGAGAAATTCAATCGCAAAGAAATCCAATTTCCTATAGGAAATTGGATTTCAGATAGCTATTATTTATCATTTGCACGCTTAGTTGATTTAAAGCGAGTGGGAGATATAGCCAAAGCTTTTCAAAAAATGCCAGATAAAAAATTAGTAATAGCTTCTGGTGGACCAGAGTTAGATAAAATTAAAGAGTTGGCTAAAAATTACAACAATATTAAAGTTTTAGGTTTTGTTAGTGATGAAAAATTAATAGAACTAGTAGGAAACTGCATTGCTAATATATATATTCCAGTTGATGAAGATTTTGGTATGTCACCTCTAGAAGCAGGTTCAGCTGGCAAACCAACTATTGGCGTTGATGATGGGGGATTAAAAGAAACTATTATTCATGAAAAAACCGGCTATTTAATTTCTAAAGATTATAAAATAGATGATTTAATTAAAGCTGTAGAATGGTTAGATGGAAAAAAAGCAGGGGAGATGAAAGAAGATTGTATTAGGCAGGCGGAGAAGTTTAGTAAAGAAAAATTTGTGCAAAATATAAAAAATATGTTATAATAGTACATATTTATTTTACTCACCTCATGCTTAAGTCTGTAAAACTAATCTTAATATTAACTATTTTTTTAATAGCAACTTTTTTAGTTGCACCTTTTTATGTTTTTTCTCAATCTAGTGGTAATAAGAGCGCAATTCAAGCAGAAATAGAAGAATTAAATGCTCAAATTAAAACCAAACAATCAAGTATTGAAGAAATACAAACCAAGCAAAAAAAATATAAAGAGCAAATTGCTCAAAAACAAGGTGAGCAGGCTAGTTTAAAAAATCAAATAACTATTTTAAACGGTAATATTTCTAAAACAGAATTGGAAATACGTTCTACTCAAATTGATATTGATAAAACTAACTTAGAGATTAAAAAAGTTACTTTAGAAATTCAAGAAAAAGAAGCTGATATTACCAAGAAAAAAGAATATTTAGAATCATTATTACGATTAATTGCTAAGTATGATGATAAAAGTACGTTGGAGGTTTTGTTAGTTAATAATTCTTTATCAGAATTTTTAGATCAAGTGCAATATATTAAGGATTTGAATGGAAATTTAAAAAATGTTTTAGGAAAAGTAAAAATAGTAAAACAAGAATTAGAGGAAGAAAATGAAGGCTTGGAAAAAAAGAAAAAAGAACTTGAAGAATTAAGAAAAAAATTACAGGAAATAAAAGCAGAAATTAATGACCAAAAAGTTAATAAGCAATATATCTTAGATAAAACTCGCCAGTCAGAATCTGAATATCAAAAATTATTAGCTAAGGCCAAGGCAGAGCAAAATGCAGCTAACGCAGCCATTGTGGAAGCTGAGCGATCAATTAGGCGCAAGTTAGCTGAGCAACAAGGTAAGGATAAATTAAAATTTAATGACAATGGATTTATTTGGCCAGTACCTAAAAATGTAATTACTGCTTATTTTCACGATCCTGACTATCCTTATCGTCATATTTTTGAACATCCAGGTGCTGATATTAGAGCAGGGCAGGGAACTCCTTTACGCGCAGCTGCTTCTGGCTATGTAGCTAAAGCTAAAAATAATGGTTATGGCTATAGTTATATTATGATTGTGCATGGTGACGGACTTTCCACAGTGTATGGTCATGTTTCTCGAATAAATGTTAAAGTAGATGATTTTGTAGCTCAAGGACAAATTATCGGCGCTTCTGGAGGTATGCCTGGAACAAAGGGAGCAGGGTATTTAACTACTGGCCCGCATTTACATTTTGAAACTAGATTGAATGGAATACCGGTAAATCCATTGAATTACTTACCATAAAAAATTTATTAATATAATATAATTCACTAACAAGGAGAATATGTTTCACAAAAAAACAGCTTATGAAAAAGTGCTTAGAAAACTTACCCCAACTGATGTTGGTTTAATTAAGTTAAGCATGATCGCTCTTGGATTGTTTGTAGCAACTTACTTTCCAAAATTAATAGAAATAGATCCAATGATTTATTTATTTCTATTTATTATTTTTGCCATCAAGCCAATGATGCTTTGGTTGAAATAAATTTTTTTGATTAAAATAATCTAACAAGGAGTCGAACTTTTGCGAGTTCGATTTCTTTGAATACATGACTGATAATCAAGATCAAACTCACGAAATAATGGTTCAAAATATTTGCAATTATGTTTGTAAATTTTTTAAATATCCAAATATCCAAACCAAGATAATGCGTCGTGTTCGGCCAGTGACAAAAAATAAAAGCTATGTCATAGGGCATACTAGTATTGGCGGAAATACTATTACCTTAGACATTTATACTGCTCGTCTACGCAAACCAAAAAAAATATCAGCCATCTTGTCAGTCTTAGTGCATGAAATAGCTCACCACCAAAAACCGCCATATCGACAATGGCACAAAGGACGTTGGATAGTACGACAACATTTTCCTAAATTTTATAAACAAGTGAATAAGAATATTGCGAAATTAAAGAAAGATAAAATGATAGGGAAGTATTTTAGATAATATTATATATTTTTTGACACATTAAAAATTTTATATTAAACTAATATATCAAGTTTGAATTGTTCTATAAAAATACTAAAAAAATTAAAGGGGGTTATTATGAAGAACACATCTGACTTAATTCTCACGCAGGACAATGCTCTAGTAGTTAGTAATGCGCGCGAGAAAATTCTAAAGTTTATTACAACAGAAGATTCTACTTCTATTCTTAATCTTAATAGTTCTACTTATGAAATAGAAGTAGGTGATAATAGGGCTCTTGCCAATAATAATATTGTTTTATTGCGAGACTGTTTTCAAGAAGGATTTTTTTCAAAAAGTATAATTGAAAAAATAATAGATGTTCAAAATGTTAATGCTTTTCAAAAAATAATAGCATGGATTGATAAAAATTTTCCTCTTTGGAAAGAGGGGATGTCTTCTTTAAGAAACCGTGTGTCTGAAGAAGAACATCATGAATATCTAAAACAGCGACTTTTTGTGATAGAATTTGGCACTTTAAATGACTTCTTGCATAAAATTAATGAATATAATTATGAATGGATGAATGATGCTTATTATAGTAAATTACTTACCATGCATCCATGTAATTTTATTCCTCTTATGCAAATGTTGCAAAAAATAATTCCTTACCCAAGATATACAAAGGATAGAAGTGAGTTTTATAGAGCCAAAGAGGCATGTTTTCATTTTTATCTTCATAATCGCCCTCTTAATAATAGTTATGAAACAGAAAATTGGCACAAAACTTACGAGGACGCTAAAACGTGGATCAAGTTTTCTAAGTCAGTTGACCATGAAACCAGAGAAAGAATGTATGAAGAAAAAGGCTCAGAAGCTGTCGTTATATTGCATGACGAAAAATACGGCACAATTCTTCACAATCTCGAAGTTGAAAATGATATAAAATTTTGATAAATCAAATTAATAAACTTCAACCAAAAATTAGGTTGAAGTTTTTTTAAAATTAAAAAAGATGAGATGATAGGGAAATATTTTAAATAAAAAAACCACCAGCTTTTCGTTGGTGGTTTTTTAAAATATAGTTAATTTTTAATTGTTATCTAAATTTTCAAAGTTGCGACAAAAAGTAATATCGTGACAATTTTCATATGGAGAATTAATAAAATCTGGGCAAATTTTACATTGCTCCTCATATTGTGAGCAGGTGTCAACATTTAGTTCCTCACAATTTTCAATTTCTTCTTGGCCACAACCTGTAGTAATTATTCCAACTGCTAAAAGTAGCAGGCCTGCCCGCCGTAGCTTTAGCGAAGGTGGGGAAGTGGTAAATATTTTTTTCATAATTCTTGCCCGCCCATTCCGACACTTCGGAATTGGGAGAGTTTTATTTATTAATTATTTTAACCTATTCCCTCCATGAAATTTCTGGTGTACGTCTATCTTCACTTGTGGCGATATTTTTGCTATAAGAGATAAAAACGCCTTATCCATGTCGCTTCGGGCTTTAAAATAGCGTTTCAAGCCAAATTTAAGCTCATATAACTACACCATTGGACTTAATTAACTCATATTATTTTAACGGATGACATTTTTTATGAATCTTCTGTGCATATCTATCTGAGGCATGAACATACCTAGTAGTAGTATCTAATGACTCATGACCTAATAAAACTTGTATAGCAACTGGGCTAGCGCCTGATTCAGCTAGATAAGTTGCAAACCCATGTCGCAGAGAATGGGCGGAAGTAGGTACATTAATTCCGATTATTTCTCTATATTTTTTTATTCTTTCTTGAATATAATTTGTTGATATTTTACTTTCTTTATTATTACCAGCATTAAGACCTCGGTAGGGAATAAACACAAAAGGAGATTCACTGCACCGACGAATTGCTATATACTTTTTTAAATATTCAAAAGCGCGGGGAGTGAGATAGGCAAACCTTTCTTTTTTGCCTTTACCTAAAATAAAAATTTTACCTTCTTTGTCGATCTTATCTAATCTTAAATTAGTTAACTCAGAAATTCTAATACCAGTAGCAAATAAAACTTCTAGAATGGCTCTATTTCTAATTGCTATTTTTTTATTATTCTCATAACCAGTAGGGAACTCAATTAATTTAGTTAATAAATCTAATTCCGCAACTTGTGATTTTTTCTTTACAGTTTTTGTCATCTTAATGACATCTGGGGGTAGAGGAGTTGGATAATCCATTTCTATTAAATATTTAAAATAAGAGCGCAAAACTGATAACATGCGATTAATAGAGTAGGGGACTAATTTTTTCTCTCCTTTAAATTTATTCGCAGTTTTCCTATCTATGGATGTTAAATAAGCTTTATAATTTAAAATATCTTTTTTTGTTAAAGTAGAAAAATCTATTTTTGATTCTTTTAAAAAATTTTCAAAAACAGCTAAATCTCGTTCATATTCATATAAAGTCTTTTTAGAATAATCATTAACCTGTAGATTAAGTAGAAAATCATCTAATAGTGGTAATGTTATTTCGTTCATATTTTTTCTTTATGTTCTTTTTTAATATATTCGGCGGTTTTTAAAACATGAGCTAAAAATTCATTAACAGTCAATATTCCTTTTGCTTTATTGCAATTTTCACAGCAAGAAACAACATTATCAATTGTGTATCCAATATTTTTATTATTATCTTTTCTATCTAACCATCCTTTTGTTTTACCGCCACAATAATAACAAGGTTTTTTAAATAAATTTTTTTCGTAATATTCTAAATCAATTTCAAACTTTAAATTTCTTTTTCTTGCCATATCCCTGACATGCCTAAGGACGTAAGAGGGGACTTCCTTATGTCTTTTACCAATACTTTCTTTTTCTCTATTATAGTATTCAGCAAATCTTTTTTCATCGCATTTACTGCAACGAGCAGTAAAACCATCTTTACTGACCATTTCTTTATTCCAAAATTCAAAAGTTAGAGGTTTTAATTCTTTACATCTACAGCACTTCTTTTTTATTTCTGGATTTTCTAATTTTCCTTTCAATAAATTTTCTTTATTTATTTTATGTATTTGTTTTCTTTTCTCTTTTATTGATTTATAACTACAAAATTTACAAATAGAATAAAAATTATCTTTGTTTGTTTTACTTTTATACCAAAATTCTAAAGTTAGTGGTTTAACTTTTTCACACTTACAACATCTTTTTGTATCTAAGTTTATAGTTGAATTCATTGTTTTTGTTAGTTACTGCGTCTAAGGGATATTAGACTCAGTTACTATTATAATATATTTCATTGACTTACATGTCAATTATATATTATTACCCTACATAATAGTCATCCCCATTAAATGCAATTCTGGGATGAATAAAAGTGTGATTTTTAAAATTAATAAAAAAATTCCAATTGCTACTAAAATCGCTAAAATTATTCCAAACCCAAATACGGTTTTAAATAATCGTTCCATTGATGGTCCATCCATATGTTTGTTAATTAAAATTTAAAAAGTTAGTGGTAGAATAACTAGTCTAAAGTCTAAAGCTAAAAGTCAAAAGGGAACTCATTCTCCCCTACTACTTTGGACTTTGCTACTTTTTGACTTTAAACTATTTATATTATAACATACGTATTAAAATTTAAAAATCTAGAGGTAGGATAAGACCTGTCTAAATTTTTAATAATTATTTATAATATATTTTATCACCAAATCTTAAATCAATATATTGTAATTTGTTAATTTGCTCATTTTTAATTTTTCCCTGAACCAATGCTTTCAATTTATTAAATTGTTTTTCTAAATCTTCTTCAATATTAAAATGAACTCTTGGACCATTCTGTATGTTTAAACTCAGAGTAGTTTCTTGATCATTAATCTCAAATATATTAGTAATCTCTAATTGAATATTTTTTAATTTTTGTGATAACAGCAGGGAAGCCTTAAGGTACTCCTCCCCTATTGTTACTTTTTTTATAATACCATTTTTTCTAATCTGTGATTCATTTTCAATATTTTTTAAAATTATTGAGCTGTTACTATCTATCTCTAAAGAATTAATTTTAGCAATAATATTTAATTTTGAATCAATATAATAATATTCTTCGTTTTCACACCAAACTGCTGCTGGCTCTTTTTCTTTAAAACTAATAATTAATGTGCTGGATAAATTTTTATTTATTTTTAAATCATCAACTAAAAATTGTTCTAAAATTTTATTCTTAACTTGCTTTTTACTAAAAGAAAAAATATTACTTTGATTAAATACAAACAATCTTTTTTTATCTAATTGCTTATCAACTATTTCATAAATTTTATAATCCTGTATCCGCTCCCCTCCTTCTACCATTATATTTTCTATGTAAAAATATTCATGATAAAAAATAAACCAAAAAAGACCGGCAATAATTAATATTATTCCGGCGATTAAAAACTTTACCTTTAGAGAAACTTGTCTTACTTTTTTACGTCTGCGCCTGAAAAAAGGATTGTTGTATTTTTTCTGCGAGTACACTCGCGTATGTGAGTACCTTCTACGCATCATTAGTCAAAAGTCAGAAAGTTAAAAATCAGAAAGTCATGGAGTCTAAAAATAAATACTTTAGACTTTAGACTTTGCGACTTTAGACTTAATAACTGTTATGTTATTTGGTAAATATTTATGTAATGCTTTTGGTATTTTTACACTACCATCAGCTTGTTGAAAATTTTCTAAAATGGCGATTGGCACACGAGTAAAAGCCATAGCAGTTCCATTTAAAGTGTGAACTAATTTAGTTTTTTTATCGTCATCTTTATATTTAATATTTAACCGGCGGGCTTGATAGTCAGTGCAATTTGAACAGCTAGTAATTTCACCCCAACCATCTTTCATCGGCAACCATGCCTCTAGGTCATATTTACGATAAACAGGAGCCCCTAAATCGCCCGTACAGATGTTTAAAACCCGAAATGGTATTTCTAGCTCTGTATAAATTTCTTTTTCTATTTCTTTCATTTCTTCTAGTAATTCTTCTGATTGTTCTGGAGTAGAAAAAATAAACATTTCTACTTTACTAAATTGATGCACACGATAAAGTCCGCGAGATTCTTTGCCATAAGCTCCTCCCTCTTTACGAAAACAATGAGAAAAACCAACATACTTAATCGGCAATTCTTTTTTATTTAAAACTTTATTAGCTAAATAACTTCCCAAAGGTATTTCAGCTGTGGCCACTAATGCTAAATCTTCTCCTTTAATTTCATAAATTTGATCTTCATTACCGCGAGGACTATAACCAGTCCCCTTCATGGCAAAACCACGTGCCATATCTGGTGTAGAAAAAGGCGTAAATCCTTTTTTAACTAATTTAGCAAAAACAAATTGAACTAAAGCAAATTCTAATAATGCTAATTCATTTTTTAAATAATAAAACCCACTACCTGACACTTCAGCAGCTGTTTCAAAATCTAATAAATCTAAATCTTTTCCTAACTCAATATGATCTTTGGGTTCAAAATCAAACTTAGTCGGCTTCCCTACCACTTCAATTTCTTTATTTTCTGAATCATCTTTTCCAATTGGACTATCTGGGTGGCTTAAATTTGGTACTTGTTCAAGCAACTCTAAATATTTTATGTTTACTTTTTCAAATTTTGGCTCTAACTTAGCAATTTTTTCTTTCAAACTTTTTCCTTGCTTAATTTGTGTAGCAGTTGGTTTTCCGCTTTTTGCAGATGAAGCTAATTCATTTCGCTCTGCTCGCAATTCTTCAATCTTACCTTGCACTTCCCTTCTCTGCTCATCTAATTTTAATAATTCATCAATATCAACTTTGATGTTTTTATTTTTGGCCACCTCTTTAACTTGTTTCTTGTTTTCGCGGATGAATTTTATGTCTAACATAGTTTTATCAGTTGTAAGTTATAAATTTTAAGTTTTAGGTAAAAATGGATTTTTGCTTTCAAAAGTAATACGCGGAATTTTATTATTAATATAAGTTAACGAAACATCATATTTCATCTTATATAAAGCGCCGATTGCGCAAAACATTGCTTTTTTATAATTTAAGCCAATTTTTTCTGAAACCAATCTTACTTCTTGCTCACTTTTTCCTTCTACCTCCACAAATGGCTCTAAAAATGGCCATTCATCTATTGTAATTTCTACATCATTTAGTTTCCAGAGTTCTCTTTTAGTTTCTTGATAACCCTTCCATTCACATCCGATTGTTTTTAAGAATTCAATGCCCTTATTATAACTATCAATTTTAAAACAAATTTCTTTTTGATCATCTATTTTATCTCCATCTACTATTTTTAAACTCATAGTAATTCTATCACCTTCATCCCTAACACGTAGCCATGCATGCTTTCTTTTATCCGGTAAATAAAACACATCTCTTTTTTGTAAAAATTCTGGCCGAATTAATTTTGCTCCAACTTTTTTCAATTTAACTCGCATTTCATCTTTATCTATTGGATAAAAAGTTGCTTCGTATTCTATGTCCATACTTCTTAAGTTCGGAACTTGGACTGATCGCAATCAGGACTGTTCCGAACTTTTATTTAATTTTTCTTAAATCCCCTTCTAGTACTACGTCCACCATCGCCTTTATTTCATCAGTATATGACACCTCTTCAGGCACTGGATTTAATAGAAAAATTTTCTTATCATGCACGTGTGCAAATCCTATTTCCATTAAAGTATTACCGCCGACATAATTTTCTATATTATTCTTCGTGAAATTTAAAACTAAAATGGCGTCTGAATTAATTATGCAATTATACCACCATTTTATAAAACCGTGCTTTCTTTTTGTTTCTGCGTGGTCTTCAGTTACTTCTTTCATTAATTCTTTCGCAGAGCCGTCAGCCAGCCCAAACATTTCTTCATGCATCATCGGCTGATGTCCTAATTTTTCTAATTCACGATATATCTCTACTATTTTATCAGCAAATTTTATGCTTCCGCAAAGTGTTATTTTCATAATTTTTCTGTTATGCGCTACGTGTTATGTGTTACACGATCTTAGGTTTAACAAGTGGAAATAATGTCACTTCTCTAATAGTCTTATCTGCTAAAAATGAAAATAAGCGTTCACCAAAACCAAAGCCACAAGTTGGGGGCATACCATGTTCTAACATTTCTACAAATTCCCAATCAGGCATCATAGCTTCTTCATCACCTTTTTCTAATAATTTCTGCTGTTGTTCAAAACGCGCTTGTTGATCAATTGGATTATTTAATTCTGAATAACCATTACCAATTTCACTGCCAGCAATTACAATTTGAAAACGCTGAGTTAAGTCTGAATTATTTTCTGTTCTTTTGGCTAAGGGTGAAACTAATTCAGGATGATTAATTAAAAATACCGGACCAGTAATATTCTTACGACAATATTTCCAAAGAGTATCAGTTAAGCGTTCTTTGTTGTCTCCAGCATATTTTACTTTTAATTCTGTTAATTTCTTTTTCATTTCTTCTTCGCTAGCTTTAGTAACATCTATTTTAGTTTGTTTTAAGACTTCTTCGCGATAATCAATTTTATCCCACTCCCCTGCCAAATCAAATTCATAGCCACGAGTTTTAAATTTTGTAGTATTAAAAACTTCTTTGGCAATTGCTTGGTATAATTCTTGAGTTAATTTCATGCCATCTTCATAATTAGCGTAGGCCCAATAAAATTCCATGTTAGTAAATTCCTGCAAGTGATCTGGGCTAGAACCTTCGTTTCTGAAAACTCGTCCGATTTCAAAAGTTTTTTCAAAGCCGGCAGCCATAAGTTTTTTCTGCCATAACTCCCCGACTGAAATGCGTAAATAAACATCAATATCAAAATCATTATGATGAGTTTTAAACGGTCGTGCCTCAGCTCCGCCAGTAGTTATTTCTAAACTTGGAGTTTCTACTTCAAAAAATCCTTTGTCTTTCATGAAATTTCTAGTCACATCCCAAAACTTTGCTCGTTTCTTCATCAAATCTTTTAATTCTGGATTTAATAAAATATCCAAGTAACGTTTACGCAATCTTTCTTCTTCATTTTGTAAACCAAAATGTTCAGCTGGAATTGGTTGTAAAGTTTTAGTTAAAATTTTCCATTCACTTACCTCAAAAGAATTTTGCCCTTTGTGCGTTATAAAGCATTTACCTTTTACTTGGATAAAATCTCCAGTATCAATAGCTTTTAAAAATAACTTAAATTCATCAGCGCCAATATTTTTTTTGCTAATTGCTAACTGAATTCTACCACCTTCATCTTCTAAATCAGCGAAAATTAAATTACCATGTTCACGCACACTTCTTAATCTGCCAACAATGTAAAATTCATCACCAGATTTTTCAAAGTCTTTAAATTTATTTAAAACTTCACCAATTGTAAAATCTCGACTAACTTTAGCCGGGTATGGATTAATTTTTTGTTTTTTTAAAATTTCTAACTTATCAATCCTGTCTTGACGTTCGTTCTGAGTTAAATTATTTTTTTCTGACATATTTTAGAGTTAATAAACAACTATATTTATTTTACTTTAGTTAAAATTTCCTGTCAAAATAAAATTCGTCTAATTCATTGAATTCGTGTTCTATTAACTTTAATAGCAAATAGTACACGGATAATACGAATTAGACGAATTATTTTACATTTTCTTCAATTTCTTTTACCAAGTCTTCAACTTCATTATATTCAATCATTTCTCCTTGTCCATATCTTTTTATTCTTAAATATTCTCCCCAAACACGATTACGGCCAAAGGCAAATTTATTCCAGTTATTCTTGGATAATTTTTTGTCAGCTATTTGATAAACTACATCAACTGTCTTTTGTAAAATCTTAACTTGCGGAACATACTTTGTTAAAGTTAAGTGGGCACGACGTGATACATGAGATTTAGTAATAAACAAAAGACTTTTTATTTCTGGCTGATCAATTACATCCACAGCATTCTTCACATTTTCCATAATATTGCGTGAATCATTTTCTTTAATAAATTCGACTTCAGTATCGCCAATAGCTTTTTCAAATTTATCAATCAACATATGCGCTTCTGAATGGGATGTTTTTTTTCGATCTTCAAAACTAGGGCGACCGCCAGTAACTACAATTTTTTTACTAATTTTTTGTTTAACTAATTCTGGCACTAACTCAACTAATTGTTTTACATAATCTGGCTCAGCTCCGCCAAAGATAAAAATTAAATCTACTGGTTCTAATTTATCATCTGGACGAAAACATAAATTAGCCAACAACTTTATTCCTTTGGGGCTAATTTCAGGTAACTCTGGATTTTTAGATATAGTACGTTTTAACATACCTGTTTATAACTTTATTTATATATTCATTATAGCAAAGTAATTAGAAATAAAAAATCCCCTTATATTAGGGATTTTTTAATATTTTATTTAATTTTAGCTAAATAGTTGCTTTTGCGCTCTCTAAATTAGTTAATCTATTCTCATATCTGTCATGCGCCGAAATATTAGCAGTTTGTTCTTCTTTTATAGTTTCATTATCTTTTGTTATTTTATCTACTGCAGTTAAAATTTCATCACTCTTTTGTTGAAACTCTTCTTTTTTTACACAATCCTTTAACTCTTCTTTAATTCCTATAACTTCTACTAAAATTTTATTTGTTTTCTGATTCAATTCTTCTTTTGTGGCCATTCCTTCTTTTACTTCTTTCAATTCTTCTTTTGTGGCCATGTCTTTCTTAATCTCTTTTATTTCATTTAAAATTGTATCAAATTTTTGATTTGTTTCTTCAGACATAAATTTATAATTATTTATATATCTATATTATAACAAAATATAAATATATTAACAAACTAAATTATAATTACTTTCCATGACATTTCTTATACTTTTTTCCACTTCCACAAGGACAAGGATCATTGCGACCGACTTTATTACCCTCATCATCTTTTGCTTTTTGTGGAGCTAAATTTAAGCCAGAAGTAGAAGTATTTGAAGCGCTATTTGGTTTAAAACCTGAAAATGAAGAAGCATTATCAGTTGGCCCAGAAAATTGCTTGGCTACTTGCATAATTGATGGAGTTATAAACTGACCAACATCTGCTACTTTAAATATAGAATAAACCACTTGCTTACGAATTAAATTATTAAGCTGTTGAAATAAACCAAATGATTCTTTTTTATATTCAACTAATGGATCGCGCTGACCATAACCGCGCAAGCCAATCCCCCGCCTAGTCTGATCCATGGCGTCAATATGTTCTACCCAAAGTGTATCAATTGCTCTAATTAAAATTTGTCGCTCAATTTCTGCCATTGATATTTTTTGAGCATCTTCTTCTGGAGATGATAGTTCACTAATAGCTTTAGTTAATTCTTGATAATTTTCTTTAACTAAATCAATAATATAATCTATCATTTTTTGTCGCGCTTGTTCACTATTTTTATCTTGTGATAATTCTTTTAATTTATCTTGAAAATCTGATGGTACGGCAAAAATAGTTTTAGTTGTTTCAAAAATTTCAGTTAAATTCCAATCATGAATTTTTTCTCCGGCTGTATGAAAATTTACTACTAAAGAAATTTCTTCATTAATTAATTCTAAAATTATTTCTTGTAAACGAGATTCATTGGTCGCATTTTCTAAAATCTCTCTTCGTCTTCTATAGATTGCTTCACGATGTTTATTAATTACATTATCAAAGTCAACTAAATGTTTGCGAATATCAAAATTATTTTCCTCAACTCGCTTTTGCGCTTTTTCAATTGAATTAGAAATAATTCTATTTTCAATTGGCATATCCTCTGGTACTTTCAAAGTACTCATAATGCCCTTCATTTTATCACCACCAAAAATACGCATTAAATCATCTTCCATTGATAGATAAAATTGAGATGATCCTGGATCACCTTGCCGACCTGCCCGACCACGCAACTGATTATCAATTCTACGCGACTCATGCCGTTCTGTGCCGATTACATGCAAACCGCCTGCTGTTTTGACTTTATCGTCTAAAATGATGTCTACGCCACGTCCAGCCATGTTAGTGGCAACAGTAACTGTCCCTGCCTTACCAGCTTGAGTAATTATTTGCGCTTCTTTTTCATGATTCTTAGCATTTAAAAATTGAGCTTTAATACCAGCTCGTTCCATCATCTCTGTTAAAGTCTCATTTTTTTCAATTGAAATTGTACCAATTAAAACTGGCTGACCTTTAGCGCTTTTTTCTTTAATATCTTCAATAATTGCTTTAAACTTTCCCTGCTCTGTGGAATAAACTAAATCAGTCATATCATTTCTAATCATGTCTTTGTTAGTTGGAATTACTGTAGTTGCCAAGCCGTAAATACGAAAAAATTCTTCTTCTTCGGTTTTGGCCGTACCAGTCATACCGCATAATTTAGAATACATACGGAAATAATTTTGAAAAGTAATAGTAGCCATGGTTATGGATTCTCGTTTTACTTCTACTCCTTCTTTAGCTTCAATTGCCTGATGCAAGCCTTCTGAATAGCGACGACCAGGCATCATTCTACCAGTAAATTCATCTACAATTATAATCTCACCATCTTTGATAACATAGTCCTTGTCTTTTTGAAATAAAGCATAAGCTTTTAAAGCTTGCTCAATGTGATATACTTCTTGAACACCACCTTCAGTATAAATATTTTTTACCTAATAATTTTTCCATTTTAGTTAAACCAGCTTCACTTAAAGTAGTGGCGCGCATTTTTTCGTCAACATTATAATCTTCGTTTTCTTTAAGCTGAGTAACAAGTTGAGCAAACTGGCGATATTTTCCAGTAGACTCTTGAGCTGGCGCAGAAATAATAAGTGGAGTTCTTGCTTCATCAATTAAAATAGAATCAATTTCATCAACGATTGAATAATGTAATGGTCGTTGTACCATACTTTCTAAATTTGGAGCCATGTTATCACGTAAATAATCAAAACCAAATTCATTGTTAGTTCCATAAGTAATATCAGCTTCATAAGCTTCTTTACGCTTTACTGGGCGCCAATGTCTTAAACGCTCATCACCACCATGCTCTTCATCACTAGCATATTCTGGGTCGTAAATTCCGGCAAAGTCATGAGTTATTACAGACACAGATAATCCTAAGGCGTAAAAAATCGGACTAGTCCAACCACCACCTACTCGAGATAAATAATCATTTGGGGTTACCACATGCACTCCCCGACCAGCCAAGGCATTTAAAACAACTGGCAAAATTGCTGTTTGAGTTTTACCTTCACCAGTTCTCATTTCAGCAATTTTTCCTTGATGTAAAGTAATACCACCCATCAATTGCACATCATAATGTCGTTGTTTTAATTTACGACTCATGGTTTCTCTGGCAATGGCAAAAACCTCTGGTAAAATTTTATCTAATATTGGCTTTTGCACGTCTAAATCTTTATCCTTTAATTCTGTCTTAAATTCACCTATTTTACTCTTTAAATCCCCATCACTAAAACCCTTGATTTTGTCTTCAAGTTGGTTGATTCCATCTACTTTAACCTGCAATTCTTTGATTATTTTCTTGTTTTCGTCGCTAAATAATTTTTTTATAAAATTCATATTTAGATATTTAAATCCAATCCCGATATATCAGAATTGGATTTGTAAAAATTTATATTATCATCATATCACACCCTGTTTTCTTTGAAAACTTGACAAAATCAAAATAATGTAGTAATATATAGATATTATTTTTTAACTGCAAAATGATACTAATTCTTTATTTGAAAGGGGTTGACTATGAATAGTGAAAATCAGAGAAATCTTTTTGAAGATGAAAAGAAAGAGTTGCCTTTTGGCGCAACTAAAGAAGTATTGGACAGCTTATTTGAAGTTGAATCAAACTCGCCAGAAGACATTGGTTATAGATCTCTAGCGGAAATGGCACACGTAACTAATGAAGGTTCCAAATTACACACAACATCTTAAATAGTCAGATGTTCAGAAAAAAATAAAAGCCCCAGCTAACAAACAGCCAGGGCTTTTTTAATTGACATAAAATCATAAATATGCAAATATAACATTATTCTTTATAAGCCGATCGGATTTCGCAGAAGCGGAAAGCGCGGCACACTAAGTTTTAGGAGGCGGTGCGATGAATGCCATTGCGAGCCAAGAAAAACCAGTAGCAACAGAAAATCTATCACAAGAGGAACTTGCTAGAGTTATAGCGAGATCAGGACAATTCACACAAAGACTTGTGCAAAAAGGGGCTAGTCTTGATGGCATGCAAAAGTCCATAGACGACCCAAATCTGTTGGAAACTATCGCTGCTTTAATGCAGGGAGAGATAACACCTGAGATTGTAAGCGCTGAACCAAAGGATCCGGAGCAACAAACTCAAGTTAGTCGCTTTCTTACAGCGTGTGCCTTACAAAATCAACATGAGCTTATTTTCAATGACCAAGCTAATCCTTTTTCATTACCAGGCACTGATAAATGGAATGACTGGAAAGCAAAACAAGGTCTTGGTTATAGAGCGCCATTGTATCACATTTCACTAGTAGGTTTGCCGTTAACAGGTTTTTATCTTGATCATGCAAATCTTACGCACGCGTATCTTGGTAGGTGTGATTTAGATGAAACAAACTTTTCTAAGGCAACCATGAATGATGCTATGTTAGAGCAAACAAGCATACGCGGTTCTAATTTTTGCGAAGCAATGCTAATTGGAGTTAATTTTTCACAGGCAACTATCGGCCTATCTTCCTATACCAATAGAACAACATATTTTGAAGGAGCTCATTTACATCGAGCAAGATTTCACCAATCAACTATAAGGGGAGATTCTGGAACTTGCATCAGCTTCAAAAATGTTAAATTTGGTCTTTCAAATGAATCACCGTTTGAAGACGCAAAACTTTCGTATGTTGTTTTCCATGGCTCTACTTTTTCTAATCAAACACCTTTTGGTAAAAGTATCCTTGAAAACGTGGCAATTGCTGAAGTATGTGGAGGTTTCGATTGATTCTTTCATAAACAAACTCAAAACCCCGGACTTTCACAGCTCGGGGCTTTTTTAATTGACAAAATTTTATTTTATTACCGTGTTTCCTTATACTTAACAATCCCTCTTTCTAAGTGATCTTTTACTTTCTCAACTGCTTTAAAAATATCAGAAGTAGTTTTACTTACTCGTAAGGTTTCACCTGGTAAAGCTAAGGCAATTTCACATTCATAAATATTTCCTTTTTGGTGATGTTTGGAAGTCATGCCTACTTTTACTTTAGTATCAATCACTTGAATATCTCCCAAATATTTTGTGAGCATGTTTACTTTTTCATTAATATGATCTTTTAATCTTTGATCTAATTCTAAATTTTCTGCTTTAATTTGTATGTTCATGGTATTTTTTTACTAATTTACTAATTTCTTTGAATTACGAAATGCCTTCCCCACTGTCATTTCTACCAACACCTTTTGACTATTATGCCCGAAATGACAAAAAAGAGGATTTTTCGCTATTTAACGCTTTTTACACTTAATAAACCCTTACTAGCTCGTAAATAATCTACTGTTTTTTGTAATCCCTGGTCTAGAGTTGTCACTGGCATCCAGCTTAATTCTGTTTTAGCTTTTTCAATATTAGGAATCATTAAAGGAGTCATGAAGACAACTTCTTTTTGATATTTTACTTTTGATTTTGATTCAGTTAATTGAATAATTTTTTGCGCAACTGTAGTTAAATTTTCATCCAAATCAGCACCAATATTTACTGGATCTTTAATATTACTATCTGCTAATTTAATTATTCCATCAATTACATCTTCTACATAACATAAGCTAGAACTAAAATCCTTATCACCAAAAATTACCACATCCTTATTATCTAAAGCATTACTGACAAAATCTGGAATCATGTGCTGTTCGCCCAGCTTCATTCTTGGTCCATAAGCACGAAAAATTCTAGCAATCCTAGTATCTAAATTATGCACATCACGATAATTAATTACCATGCTTTCAGCAAATCGTTTTCCTTCATCATAAGAAGAACGCTCGCTAACTGGATTAACTATGCCAAAATCAATTTCTGTTATTTTCTGATTATCATCACGACGTGGACCATAAACAACTGAGGAAGAAAAATGAATAAACTTAGCGCTGTATTTGATGGCTAAATCCAACATGTTCTTTACACCAGCTGAGTTAGTTAATAAATTACTAACTTTATTTTTATCAAATTGTGATGGTGACATTGGGCAAGCTAAATTATAAATTTCTTGCACGCCTTGAAATTGAATTTTAAATGGTTGTAATTCTGGATATGCTTCTAAATCTAAAACTTCATTAATATCAGCTTTAATAAAAACAAAGTTAGGATTTTTTAAAAGATGGTCAATATTTTTTTGATCACCAGTTAAAAAGTTATCCACACAAATAACTTTACTATCTTTTACTAATCGATCGCATAAATGTGAACCTAAAAATCCTGCTCCTCCTGTGACTAAGATATTTTTTTTGTCAAAAATTGCTCGTTTGGCCATATGATTGTTTTAAAATTATTAACAGTTATATTTTAACATTTATCATAAATAAATCAATAAATTATTGTAAAAAATTATATAAAAATCCATTTAAACTTAAATAAACTAAATTACTTGAGCTATTAGCTATAAAAGCTTGGCTTTGAAATTCTTCTTCTTTAGGCATAATTTCAATAATAGGGTACCAATTTTTATAATCTTCAGACATTATAACTCCATATTTTAAACTATTACTATATTCATTATGAACTGCAGCATAATATTTTTCATCTTTTTTTATTATATCATAGATATATCCAGACCAATCACAATCCAAAGGATTCCAAACGCGACTAGTTTTGTTTGTGCTAAAATTATAACTAGCAATGCCATATCCGCCATTTTTATCACTACCCAATAAAATGACATCATCTGATGGAATTAAAACATGCGAAGTAAATCCCTCGTTCCATATTTGCCTCCATTCCCCACCACTTTCGTCGCTTATTAATGTCCATCTGGTTTTATCCCCAGTTCCTACTATTATTTTATTTTTGTAATAAACAATATCATGAAGATGTCTGATTTTAAATCTTTCGTCATTTTCATTATATTTAATAGCCTCAGCTGGAAATATATTAGAAAAATTTTTCCAAGTCTCCCATGTCCTACCCTGATTAATACTCTTATAAATCACTGGACTATTAAAAGTCCAGGCCGATCCGTAAAGTGTTTTATTTCCATTATCAGCTATACCCCAAAAAGGTGGCAGAGCATCAGAGACTAATTGCCAATTTTTACCATAATTTGATGATCTATATATTAAATTAGGATTATTAGTTATAAAATAAATATTATTTTTTGAATCTATCTCAATAAATCCATTAAAAAAAACTTTATCAATTTTTAATAATCTTTGAAAATCTAATCCATTATAGCTCCATAATGCTCTATTACTATCTTTTTCCTCCACTACTAAAAGAAGTGTTTTGCTAAATTCAAAATATTTTATCCTATCTATTTTTAATATTTCAATAGGTAGCTTTATTTTATTTAAATCTGTTTTATTTTTAACTAAGCATTTGTCTGGATATTTCTTATTAATTAAGGCTGGATTTTGAATTGAATTATTTTTATCGTTGGCAATAAAAAATTCCATATTATTATTATCCCATCCTAGAATAAGATTATTATCTACATTATATTTACTCATCCCAATATTCCAGTCTAATTCTGTATGCCATTCTCCATTATAATTATCATTTATAAAATATTTATACATGTATTGATAATAATTATTTCCATGAAATGGGTATGATTGAATGATAATAACTTTATCGCTATTATCTATCTTATCGCGATGTTTTGTGAAACTATTTACCATTCCTCGCATTTGTTGATCTACTTTTTTATACTCTGTATGTGTATTCGCTGTGATATAATAATTTTGATATAAACAACTAATAATTAAAATTATAAAAATAAATGTAGTGATTTTTTTAAAATAAAAATTGCGCAAAAACACAAAAATTAATGATATTAACAACGCCCCTCCAACTGCTGGTAAATAAGCATATCGACTCGCACTAATTGTGTTCCATGTTCCATAGTAAAAAAATAAAGTTGGTAAAAATCCAAAAATAATAAAACACATAGATAGTAAATATTTTTTTCTATATTTTTTGTAAAAAATAAAAAACAAAGTAGCAATGCCAAGACAGAATATAAAAATATAAATTAAATTTATATTAGCTATAAAAAAATCAGCCAAAGGGAAATAAAATAACGCAACCGTAGAATTTATTAATTGCCTAATAGCACTAAACTCTATTTTATAAATTCCAGCAGTTACCCAAAGAGAATTTCTTTGCCATAAATAACTATAAATTAAAATATTTATAAGGGTTATAAAAAATGGCAGTAGATGTTTCCAATTTTTATAAAAAAATAAATTTTTATTTTGAAAATTAAAATATAATAAAGGAATAAAAGAAAAAATTACAATGCCGCTTTCTTTTGTAAAAAAAGAAAGAATGGCTAAAATATAAGAAAATAAAATATATTTATTATTTTTTGTATCAATATATTTTATATACATCAAACAAGAGCTTAAAATTAAAAAAACAACTAATATATGCATTACCGCGCTAATCCAAATAACAGCCTCATAGTGATAGGCTGCAAATAAAAAAAATAGCCCCCCTAAAAAAGAGGCTAATTTATTTTTATATATTTTATCTGCTAATAAAAATAATAAAAAAGAATTTAAAGAATGTAATATTAAAATAACCAAATGATACAAAAAATAATTATAGGGGAATAAAATTTGTCCCAAAAAAAAGAAAAAATTTACTACTGGTGCATAAAAACTAGAAACTCTAAGTTTGTATATATTAAATATGTCATCCTTAATCCTTTCGCCAAAACTTAGCCATTCAAAATCATCAGAAAAAAAATAAATATCTAAAATATTAAAATAAAAAAATAAAGAACCTGCAAAAAAAATTAAGAAGATAAAAAATTTACTATTTATTTTTTTTGTCAAAATATTAAACATTATTTAATTTTATATAATTTTTTTTTGTTTCTATTTCTTATTTTATACAAATCACGTAATACGTAGAAACCATGTTTAAGCAAAGATACTCCGCCAAAAAATTTCAATTCATTTATTTTCACTGGAATTTCAACTATTTTAAAATTATTATTTATAGCGATTAATAGCAATTCTATATCAAAGCACCATTCATTGGTATTAATTATATTAAAATTAGTTGCAATTTTTTCATTAAAACCTTTAATTCCACTTTGAGTATCAGTGTAATTTCTAACTTTTGAAGGTAAAAAAATAGTAAAAATTTTTTTAAATAAATACCTATATTTACTGTATTGTCTCTTGTCTTTAATTAAATTTCTATTTCCAATAATTAAATCTATTGTTGAATCAGCTGACATTTTTTTCATAATCTCTTCCACAGAAATTAATCCGTAAGGCAAGTCAGCATCAACAAAAATAATAACGTCTGCGTAATTACAAATATTAGAAACTGCTTTTTTTATGGATCCTCCCTTACCTATATTCTTGTTATTTCTTATTATATCTATATTTAAATTACTTGTTTTTTTGTAATTTAATAAAAGTTCAGCAGTTTTATCACTACTTCCATCATCTACAAAAATAATTTTATTTAAATATTTATTATTACAAAAAAAATTATCTAATTTATTAAAAGTGGCTGATAATATTTTTTCTCCATTAAAAACAGGGATTATTAAAATTAATTTTCTATTTATATACATAAAATTTATAGACAATAAAATTCCAAAAAATTAATAGAATAACAATTACTGATTTAATAACTAAATAATTAAAATCTAAAATACTAACAAAAAAATACATCATGCTTATAGTCATTATATAATTAAAAATAAATAGTATTATGTATTTATTGAAAGAAGAGGCTATTGCTTTAGTATTATTAAAAGACCATTTTTTATTTAAATAGTAATTTAATAAAGTGGCTACAATTAATGAAAGAGTAACTGATATTAAATAATAAATATTTAAAAATTCAACTAAAAAATATAGCAATAAAATATCTACTAAAAAAGAAAAGCCACCTACTATTCCATATTTTATAAAATTATTTATTATATTCATTATTTTTTTACCCTAACAATCCCAGTTTTAACTCCAAAGTCAATACTACCGCCAAAAGCATGCAGAGCGTTGTATAATTTTCCATTTTTAAACATACGCACACTCGGACCATTTCCATATTTTCCTGGACCAGCACTAGCGATAATTTCATCTTGACCATCATAATCTATATCTTCGCTAGCTACATTAACACCACCACGGAAACTTTGTTCAAAAGCAAAAAACTGTCTTTTTAATTGACCTAAATTATTAAATACTCTAACATGCGGTCCCCCGCCAACTCCAGCGCCAGCAATAATTTCATCTACGCCATCGCCATCAATATCGCCAGTGGCTACATTTACTCCGCCACGGAAGTTTTTAGCATAGCCAAAAAACTGTGATTGCAAATTACCTTTAATATCAAATATTCTAATATGGGGGCCACCGCCAGCTCCAGTTCCAGCAATAATCTCATTTATGCCATCGCCATCTGTGTCGCCAATAGCTACATTAATTCCACCACGGAAATTCTGAGCATAAGCAAAAAATTGTGATTTTAAATTACCCTTGGCGTCAAATATTCTAATATGTGGTCCTCCGCCAACTCCAGCGCCAGCGATTATTTCAGCTATACCATCATCATCAATATCACCAACAGCTACGTTTACTCCGCCACGGAAATTTTTATCATAAGCAAAAAATTGGCCAATTACTTTACCATCTAAATTAAATACTCTAACATGTGGGCCACCACTTTTTCCTGAGCCAGTGATTATTTCTGGTTGACCATTTCCACTAACATCCCCAGTAGCTACATTTACTCCACCAAAAAAATTAGGATAAGCATCAAAACTTAAAACTTGCTTATTATTTTTATCAAATAATTTAACCTCGCTCACTTGATTACTCTGAGGCGCAGTCACAATATAATAATCTTGATTTAATAAATCATTATTAACCTTAGTCATGGCTGAAAGTAAATTCAAACGACCAGCTCCCAATTGATTTATAAATCCCAAATTCACATGATTAATATTATCAGCGGTGGATAATATTGCCTCAACTAATTCTGCCTTATTTAATTTTGGATTAACTGCTTTTAACAGCGCTAAACTACCAGAGACAACTGGAGTGGCCATGGAAGTGCCTGCCCAATAACCTTGATAATATTGATCAAAAACTTTATTATCATAACTATGCAAAGGGCTATAGACGGTTAATCCTAAAAATCCAGTTGCTGGAGCCGCTATATCTATGCAAGATTTTCCATAATTAGAAAAAAAAGTTTTCTGATCTATTGGATCAACTCCAGCCACACCAATAATCATATTTTGATTTCCATCATGACAAACCGGGTACATGGTTTTAACATCCAAACTATAGCCATTTCCACTTTCATCTTCATTGCCAGCCGCTGCCACAATAATCACGCCAGCATCATGCGCTCTTTTAATGGCTTCTTCAAAACTAGAAGAGTAGCTTAATCCCACAAAACTTAAATTAATAATGTGTGCTCCGTTTTGTTTAGCATAATCAATTGCCCGAATCACATCAGCCACTCTTCCCTCGCCTGCGTCTCCTAACACTTTCAAAGGCATAATTTGAGCTTCCCAAGTTACTCCGCTAATTCCTTGTCCATTATTTCCTCTGGCTGCGGCAATTCCAGCTACAATTGTGCCATGATTAATTCCAATATCCGTAAACCCTTCTTTAAATTTTGGATTTGGATCAGCCACATTATTTACAAAATCCCAACCATTCACATCATCAATATAACCATTATTATCATCGTCAATTTTGTTATTAGGAATTTCATCACTATTAATCCAAATATTTCCCTGCAAGTCAGGATGGTTTATAAAAACTCCTGTATCAATTACAGCTATCACAATTTTCGGACTGGTTTTTTTTATTTCCCAAGCCTGTGGTGCATTAATTTTTTCCAAGTGCCACTGAGTAGAATATTGTTTGTCATTAGGAGTTATAGAAATTTTAACTCCTGAATTTTTAGCCTGCACTAAACTAGCTTGTCCGATTGCAAAACAAACAAATATTACTAAAAAAATAGTAAATTTTTCGTAAAAAAAAGATGTCTTCATAACATCTTTATTATAACTGATGGCAATTTTTTGGGCAAATTTATTTTAACCTCTTTTTATTTGGAAGATAATTCTTATTTGTTGAAACTTTTTTATTACTTTTTTCTTCTAAATCCTTTCGCGCCTTACCAGCTACGCTTCCGCCCTCTTGCGCAACTTTTTTATTTTTATTAAAACCTTGAACATTTTTATTGCGTGCAATTTCTGTTGTTGATGCTTCTCCAAGCATGGTAAAAATTAATTCTAAATCATTCATATGATCTCGCAAATTCTCTCTTTTTAAACCTTTAAACTTTTGATATTCGCTCGGCGTCATACCAAATGTCGCTTTAGAAATTTCGGCTGTTAAAATTGCATATTCTTGCCCTTCTTTTACCTTTCGCTTTTTCCATTCATCAGTTAAGGTTTCGCGAACTTCAATGCCTCTCATTCTTTTTTCAATCCAAGCGTCAGAATATCCTTTAGCTTTATAAATTGCTCTTGCTCTTTTAGTCGCTAATTCAGGATCTTCTATTTCTTTTATTCTTTCATAGCCAACCTTAGCTAACCACCGTTTAAATGGTTCGGCTTTTAGTGACGGAATTGATTGGATTATGCGAAAAATGCCTTCAGTATTAGCACAGTTTATTTTTTGCGAACCTCCTGAAGTCTGAATTGAAAGGGGGGTGGCAATTTGCCCCCACCCTTTGGCTAATTCTTCATCTCTACGTCGCATATCTTTAATATAACCGTCAGGCTGAATAGAGTCAGTTAAAACAGATATAATGTCAGTAATTACAAACCACCACTCATCATTATGAATGGTTTTGCGTATTTCTTTTTTTTGAAATATGGCAATTTTTGTGGTTATAATTTCCTTATTCATATAAAAAAGATGTCTTCATAACACCTTTATTATAACTGATGGCAATTTTTTGGGCAAATTTATTTTTTTCCTTTTCTAAAATCATTTTCTTCAAGACCAGAGAGAAGTAAAATTGATCGAAAAGTTCCATGCGGAATTTCTTTTTTACTCATTTTAATAATAACGGTTTTAATAGGACTTCCATTTTTGCGAAATTTTCCATGACTACCATTTTGAGAGATAAAAATAAAGCCCTTGGCTTGCAGGACTTTTAAAACTATCTTTAATTTTATAGGTCTAGGCATACTTAAAACTAAGCGGAACTACATCAAGTCGCTCTACTTTAGTTATTTTGGAAGCAGGCACATCTTCAAAATAAAGCTCTAACGCCTCTTCTAATGCTTCCAAGGCCTCTTTTTTGGTTTTACCAAAACTAGAAACACTGGTATTTATATTCCACGAAATATAGTGCTTATCTTCTTTCCAAACTAAATTTTTCAAATTTATCTTTTTCATATATTCTTATTATATATTTTAGGAATAAATAAGTCAATTTTTTGTATTAGTCCAGCACATTTCGGACACGTAGCTGTTATTTAATAAATAATCCACAGGAGAAGTTAAATTTAGGCTCCAATG
>Ga0208904_1000210_pt1 | contig 50865 bp, 82 predicted proteins | sample AntAceMetag02UKB_FD_184774 | JGI IMG/M metagenome (GOLD analysis project Ga0208904, IMG submission 184774) | Saline lake microbial communities from Ace Lake, Antarctica - Antarctic Ace Lake Metagenome 02UKB (SPAdes) (version 2) | ecosystem: Environmental > Aquatic > Non-marine Saline and...
ATTGTGCAACTGGTTAGTGGTGGCAAAATAGAAAAGGTTGGAATTAGTTAATTAACTAAAAGGGAAAGATTTAAATAGTTAAATAGTTAAATAACTAATGTAGGGTTTTACACTATCCAACAAATGTGTAATGGGAGATGTTAGGAATCGGGGTTCAAATCCCCAGCCCTCATTTATAATAAAATGGAATTAAGAACTGCACAAAAAGAATTTCTGAAGAATGTAGATGAATCAAGGAAAAAAGGAAATAAAAAAGGATTATTAATATTCGCAACTGGATTAGGTAAAACATTAGCTTCATTATCTGACGCATTAAAAGTAGCTGGGAAGAATGGAAAAATATTAATTCTAGCACATAATCATAACTTACTTCACCAACACGCTAAAGATTTTAAATTATTAAATAAGAAGAAGAAGATTGGGTTTTTATATAAATCTAAAAAAGATGTTAATGCAGAAGTGTTATTCGCAAACATTATGACTTTAAAAAATAAGAAATATTTATACTCTTTCGAGCCGAATGAATTTGATTATATAATTATAGATGAAACTCATCATGCTGGTGCTAAATCTTATAAATGTATTTTTGATTATTTTAAACCAAAATTCTTACTTGGTATGACTGCAACACCAAATAGAACAGACCAGATAGACATTCTTCCAATGTATGATAATAATATCATCCATGAGATAAATACTTTTGAGGCAATAAATAAAGGATGGTTAAGACCTTACAAATATGTATTTCTATGGGATAAGTGGTGTGATTATGACGAGATAAAATCTTATAGGGCTAAAAACGGATTCCACAAATATAATGTAGGTGAACTAGGTAGGGCTTATTTTATTCCAGAAAGAGATAAAGCTATCGTGGAGGAATTTAAAAAAAGGGCTATAGATAGGAAAGGAATTGGGTTTTGTGTGAGCGTAAAGGAATCAATAAGGATGGCTAAGTTATTTAATGATAGTGGAATTAATTCTGTTGCGATATGGGGTTCTTCGACGAAGGGTATGACTATGAATGAAAAGAAGAGAAATAAAATACTTGAAGACTTCAGTAAAGGAAAATACCAAATAATATTTAATTGTGAAATAATCGGTGAGGGTTTACATCTTCCATTAGTGGATGTTGTATTGAAACTTAGACCAACACAGAGCTTAATTAAAGATAGTCAGCACAATGGTAGGGGGCTTTTCAATATTGATGGACTTGAATCTGAAAATAAATATAAAAAATTATTAATTCTTGATTGGGTAGGAAATTATAATAATGTTCATCTAAATTATATTTATCAAGGAAAGCCGACGACAAAAACATACGAAAGGAATAGAGATATAAGAGACGCTATTAAGTTGCCACTTGGTTGTGATGTTGAATTTGATGGAAGGGTTATTAAAGAATTTAATGAGCAATATAATAATGATAGAATAAATGTTTATCAGAAACAGGTAATAAAAAATAGATATAAGGATGGTGAGAAAGTTAAAAATATTGCAGAGGATTTTGGATGTTCTATGCCAACAATATTAAGAATTTTGCGGAGTTTAGGTGTGAAAACTAATAACTTCGCAGAAAAAAATGAATTAATAAAAGAATTTTATAATGTAAAGTTAAGATTAAAAAGAAAACCACTTAGAAAGGACATGGATAAATACGGAAAGTTTTCTCATATACAATATGTTACTCGTTTTGGTTCTTGGAATAAATTTTTAATTAGCATAGATGAAGAAATAAGATATTTTAAATCTGAAGATGTTACTCAAGAAGATTTAATAAAAAATTTCTATAATGTAAAAAAGATAGTTAATGATAAAATAAGAAGACAAGATTTAAACAATAGAAATATTAGTAAGTATGGAATTACTTTATATCAATCACATTTTGGTTCTTGGAATAAATTTTTAATTAAGTATGAACCAGAACTTCAAAGACAAACCTTAGGGGTAAAGTTAGAAAAATATAATGAGATTTATAAAAGTAAGCCAATTATAAAAATACTTAGAGCTAATAATCCAGATATTTATGATTATTTTAGAAGACATAAAGTTCTAGATAAATATTGTTTACCTCCTGTAAGTTCTATTAATGATATGATTAAAAAATATAATGAGATTTATAAAGAAAAGCCAACTAGAAGAGTATTACAAATAAACAATCCAAAAATTTATTCATATTTTTATAGGTATGGTCTCTTGGATAAATATTGCATGGAATCGAGGACTAAGAAAGGATATACAGATACATCAAGGGAAACTAAAATTATCAGAAAATATCATGAGATTTATAAAGAAAAGCCAAGTAGAGGGAATTTAAGCAAAGATAATTCTATGATTCATAAATATTTTTTGAAGCATGGTCTTTTGGATAAATATTGTTTGCCAACACTTAAAAATAGTGTTAATGATATTGTTAAAAAGTATAATAAATTTTATAAAGAAAAGCCCAGTAGAAATAATTTAAGGAAAGACAATCACTCGATATATGAGTGCTTCCGTAGATATAAACTTCTTGATAAATATTGTTTGCCAAAATATTATTTATCTAAAAAGGAAAAATTAACTAAAAAGGAAACATTTAAATAGTTAAATAGTTAATTAACTAATGTAAAGAAAATGGAAGATAATAAAAAACAAATAATAAAAGAAAGTTTAAAAAATTTAGAGAGTTGGGCTAAATATGGAATTAGTGAATCCTGTGGTTCTTCTGATGAAAAGATAGAATCAGAAAAGATACAGAAAAATATAGAAGTTATAGAAGAATTAATCAACAATCAAAGTCTTAATGCGAAAAATAACCCAGATGACATTTCCGTTAGTAGCGGTAACAAAAGCGGTGATGTAGCAAAGGTGAAAGATAGCAAATGCGACGCTTTACCGAGCGGTAAACCTTGTAACTTAGTGGTAGAGAACTCTGCCAAGGCAGAAGACGGGCGGTTCGATTCCCCCCAAGGAGACATTATTTAAAATGGAAAAAGAAGATTTTGAAAACGTAGGAATGAAGGAAGGATTAGAACAAGAAGCTAAAAAATCATTAACTCAAAAAGAACAAGAAACCTTAAACTTTTTTAGACGAGCATTTTGTATCGATGGTGGATGTAAGATTGTTAATGGTGATAATTTTAAACCGTCCGCAGTAATTGAAATGAATGATAGTAAGCGAGGAAGATTTTATGTTGGAATATTGGAGGCTAAGGAATAATGGCAAAAGAACAACCTTCTGAAGTAATTTCTAATAAAAAAGATTATAATGAATTTGAGAAATCTGAAATAGAATCAAGTATCAACGACCTTATCGAAAAGGAGATGGAGAAGATTGGAGAGAAAGGCGGAGTTCTTCAATTAGGAAAAGAAAATTATGCTGTTTTCTCTGAAGCTTCTGGAAATGAAATGTTAAAATTACTTGACTATGTGTTCCAGGAAACTTATTCTCTTTGCTCTGCTGAACCAGTTAGAGAGGTTAAAAATGGCTTATTCCCTCTCGCTGATGATGAAATTGTAATTAAGTTTGATGACTTGACTGCTATGAGAAACTTAGCTGTAGATATTGAAGAGGTAATCACGAAGAATAAAATTAAGAGTGATTCTGGAAACCAACTTATGAAAGTAACAAATAGAATTTTCCATCAAAGTGCTGCTAGAACACAAGAAAACGATGAGGAACTTGTAGCTGCATTAGATGACGAAGAGGAGAAGTTGAGAAGTTTTGAATGCCCTAGTTGTGGTTCTATACAGAAAAGCACAGAAGAACCTAAAGGATGTTCTTGTGGAAGACGTGGCGGATTTAAGGAAATTACTGGTGATGAAAATGAAAATTAATGGATTCTTTTTAGGTGCATCAGTTTGTCTGTTTGTTAATTTTATCTACCACTTTCAGCATAGTTATTATGTTCATAGTTACGGCTCTTACGCATTTCGTTCTTTCCTAATGCTTGGAGTTATAATTCTTACTGGGTTTGCCTTCATGGGGGATAAAAAGTAATGGCAAGAAAATTAACTGACGCTGATAAGGTAAAAGTTTTCGACAGGATGGTTTCTTCTGCTAATAAAATCATTAACGGAAAGCCTGGTGATTTTTTTCTATTAGATACAAAAGAGGGTTTCGAGGAGACTAAGGAAAGATGTTCTAATTTTATTGAAGTAGTTTCAAACACAATTAAAGACCTTGGTATTAAGCATGAGTTATAAGTGTGAGTTCTGCAAGAAGCAGATTAAGAAAGGATTTCCACAAATGCCAATAGTCACCAAAATTAGAGAAAGGCTTGAAGATAACGGATTGGAAATTGTTGAAAAAAAAGTAGCTTGTCCAAAGTGCTACAAGATTCGAGATGAAAAAAAGAAATCAAAAAAGAAAAAGAAAAAGTAACTCTTCAGTATTCGATGTAATTCCAATCGATGAGCCTTGGTTTTGGATTGGTGTTGTATTAACAGCGTCACTAGGTGGAATTATTCTAACATTACTAAAAATTAATGGTCTACTATGATTACTAGAGAACTTGCAGAACACAACGCAGAAATATTTTTTGTTGCTAGATTTGGTAAGGAAAGATTTGAATATGTTCAGAAACACGGTTATTTTAATGAATGGGTAGATAGGTTTTTGTATGGAGAGCCAGAGTTGTTTATGGATACTGAAAGTTTAAAGATTTTTGGAGAGTTGATTCTAAAAGGAGAAATAATATGGTCGGTGCTAGAGAAATGCAACTAGATGACATTCTAAAAGGTCTTCGTTCTAAAAAACTTATTAGCATTAATGAAATTGATGGTATTGTCGATGTTTGTTACAGAGTTTTGAGCAACCTAGTCCAAAGAACTAAAGAAAGAGAGAGTTGGAAGACCAGGGCGTTGAAGGCTGAAGCAGATTTGAAACTGGTAAAAGGAGGTGTAAAATGATTAGTAAAAAAGATTTTGTAGCAGAGAATTTTAAGAAAGCTAGAACTCTTCCAAGCGAAGAGAATAACGTAGATAAATTCTTGAAAACAAATAAGGGTAATGCTTACTTGGTTAAAGAAATTGCGAAAGCAACGAAAAAGAGCCAAGAGGGAGTTAGAGGTAGAATAGCAATTCTAAAGAAGAATAAGAAGCTTCTTCACAAAAGCCCTTATTTTATGTGGAAGTAAAACCACAACATTTATATTTTATTTTATTTTTTTATTTCAGAAATTTTAAGGTCGTGAGGTCTTCTATCATAGAATCTGGGGACATCTCAATACCAAGCTCTTTGCTCTGCTCGTATTCTCTAATCATTTGATTAACTCTTACGTGAAAATTATTGTCGGATTCAAAAAGAATAACTGCAATCTTTTTATAACACATCCCTTTATTATTACTCCAGGTGCATGATTCGCAGCTGCAAGATAGATTAGAGAAGTTTTTTTCTTTCTTTCTTACTATTATATCATCGTCCATCGTCCATGAATCATTTGAATCCTTGATTACGCTATCTATGTTTAGTTTAGCTTTTTTTATTAATTCTTGCATAATACGTAGGATGTCTTCATCAGATATGTTTTTTCTCCTTTCTTCTCAATGACCCTAAAAAATTTACTTAATTCTTTACAAAAAACCACGTCCTTATCTTCTGTTGGTTCTACTTCGATTATCTTATCGGTTGCATGGTGTTTGAATTTCATTTTTTCACCTTCCCGAAGTTTTGCTTCATCCATAATTCTTTATGTAATTTTTCTAAGCTGTTAACCAAGTAATCTCTAGCGTGTTTTATATTTTCTATTTGATTGTTTGCTGTTTTGATATTTCTCCTGGTTGCTGCAATATCTCTCTTTATGATTTTTATGTCTTCTGTTTTACTCATATTACTCCTACCCATCGATTTACTATTTGCCGTCTAATAGGATTTGTCATGCCATGCTGCCTAATCTTCGTGTGAAACTTCATGTGAGCCGAATTTGTTGGAAATAGCATAAGGTTTGCTATCTCGTTATTCTGCTTGTTGAAGCTGATGTGATGGACTTTTTCTTCTTTTGTTAGCAATCTACCAATGAAAATCTCTACCACTAATCGATGTTCTAAAACATAGCCACCCTTATCCGCTCCTGGATGTTTTGGGAAGTAAACAGAAATATAACCACTCTTTAATTCTTTTCTTTTGCCAGTTTTTAATTCCATCTTATAAATTTTCAATCTCCTCTTCTGTTAAGTATCTCCAGGCGAAAATTTTTCCAGATTTAAAAATCACAACGGCTGGAAGATGGTAACGTCCCCAACGCTGATAGATTCCACCCTTTGTAGTTTCTGTTAAATTAATTCCTCTTTCTTCTGCGAAAGATTCTAACGAGACTATTGCCTTTGCGATTGTTTCCTCTAGTTCAGAAATCTTAATTTCTTCAGCCCTATCACCAATACGACGCATAATTTCAGATTTGTAGATTGGAAGAGTTCTTGCGTCATCACGAATAGCTCTTAATTCTTCTATTGATGTTGCTTGTCTAATTTTTGAGTTTAATTCTCCACCTAGGGCGAGTGAATCAGCAAGACTTGAATTATTCAACCATTCGATTAAATTATCTCTAGTAAGTTCCTCGACAGAAAAATGAGCCTCTACCCTTGAATAAAGTTGTGAATATTCTTCAGCCGTAGCCTGTTTGTAAACTCTATTTTTTGATGGCATTATCCTTTAGTCTCGTAAATTTGCATTTTTACGATTCGTCCCCCATCATTTTTTGAATATTCAATCTCTGGAATTTTATATAATTTACTAATCAATTCTAAATGTGCTAGTGATATTTTTCTATCAAGATTTTCTAATTCTCCGACAACTCCTACAAATCTTGGTCTTCCTCTTTTCCCCTTTCCAGAAAGCCGCAGAATCCATGAGCGATAAGGTGACCTAGTATTCATAGTTTTATACTTTTCATCTCCACGAATTTCTTTGATTATTTCTTTTATATCTTCATAGCTATGTATTGCTAAATTAACTAAATGATAATTTCCTCTTTTCTCTCCTAAGACTATCTCTTCTTTTGTTGTAAATAAATAAAATAGTGGAAGGTCATACTTCTGCTGTAAATATTCAGCGTCCTCTAATACAATATCTTTGTTAACATTATCATAATCACCTGTAAAAATATATCTTGAAAATTCTGTGCAGTTTGAAAATCCTTTTACCTGTTGAGGCTTACGATAAATTGATATTGTTTGGAAACTAGCTGTCTTTGAAACTTTATATGTTTCATTTCTCTTCAGTTTATGCTTGACGATTAATTCTCCATTTTTGTTTATTTTAACTTCCATTCCACTTTCCCCCCTTTCTTAGATTCTGTTCGATAGTAAGCCATTGGTGATTCTCTGGGGCGAACGCTTCTTTAACTTGCTCTGGGTCGGTTAAATCAAAGCTACAAAGGGGTCTTATGTGGTCGATATGATATTCTGACAAATCCTCTGGAAATGGTTTGAGATATTTAATTATCTCTAAATATTTTATCCCATAATCTATAGCACTAATTATCTTCTTTCCTTCTGAATATTTTTTGATGGCTTTATTTAATTTTATTCTTAACCTACATTTAATAGAAAAATTCTTATCTATCAATCTCCTTTCTTTGAATTGTTCATTTTTACGAGCATTATAACTCTTTTTATGTTTTTGATAATTTTTCTTATTTGATAAGCTTGATTTTTCAAGATTAGCCCAATATCTTTTTCTGGCTGACAAGTTGACTTTTTCCCTATTATTTTCCCTGTACTCTCTAGCTTTTTCGATAAATTTAGGTTTATCTTTTTGATAAATTTCTTTTCTACGTTTAGAAATAGCTTCTTTATGTTTTAGTTGGTATCTCTTCTGTTTAATATTAGCCTTATCTCTATTCTCTTCGGAATATTTTTTAAAATACTCCTTCCTTGTGTTTCCTTTTTTTTGTGTTTCCATCTTAATTTCCCCCATTCTAGAGTTTATCTAGCCTTCCATCCAATAATAATAAAATAATAATATATTTAAGCTTATCGCTTAGTTCCTGTTTCTTGAAGCAAATGTAATCTCGCTTCTTACCCAGAGCGTCTCTCCTAATTTACATCCTTCTAAAAACATTTCCTTATCGAAAGCGAGACCTTTTGCCTTTGCCGCTGCCTCAACAATCTCAATCCCGTATCCAATTCTTTCTCTAAGTTTCGTTACTTCTAATTTTTCTTCAGCCATTTTTAACCTCCCTTATATTCTGTATAAATCTTTTTCCAGCCTCGCACTCGTGATATTTTGCGTAGTCGTAAGGCAAAATTCCTTCTCTAAAAACCATGAATAATAGATTTGATTCAAAGACTGAAAGGCTTCCAAATAGCCCCGTGCCTTCGTTTGGTTTCTCGGAAAATTCAACAGTTAATGGATTTTTGTATTTCAATGTTAAGTCAGAACCGCAGCACCTGCAAGTCTTCTGTTCGATTTTTTTAAAGATATAGAAAATTGTTCTTTCTGGATTAACCTTTATTGATGTCCAGTTACCGCCAGTCATATTATTAGACTTCTTGCATAATTTTATAATCTTCAACCACTCATTAATCTTCATCTTCGTCCTCCTCGCACTCAAGCAAACAATCTTCAGAACAGAAAGTATCTCTGTCTTCGTTGCTGTAGCTTTCATCGCCTTTGTTTGTGTTTTCCATATAGTTAATTAACTATTTAACTATTTAAATGTATCTATTTTAACTAATTAACTAAATAACTAATTCCAGAAAGAAATAAAGTCCCAAACGCCCTTAAAGAAGTCTGGAATTGATTTTGTGAAAAAGTCTCCGACGCTGCTTAACATTCCTTTATCAGTTGAACAAAGTTTCTCCTGGCTGTAGCTTAACCATTCATAATTAGTTTCAAGGGTGCATTCATAATTGATTCTAGTCGTGACATCATTTGAGTTACAACTTCCCCATTCTCCTACTGCTGGTTTAGCACCACAGTTCAATCTTTGGATTATAGGATTAACAACTGGAGAACCAATCTTCTCAATTAAACTTCCCATTACAGAACAAGTTTTTTCTGTGTCTGGCTTATTGCTATTTGAAGAGCATGAGTTAAGTTTGCTACAAGTTCTAGACTGAAGACCGCTATTACAGAAAGACCAAGAACCACAATCCCAAATAGGAGAGCATGAATTTCCGCCTGTATCTCCCCCGCCTTGGGGGGTTGTCTCTTCTTCTTCTGTTGGTGCAGTAATCGTAAAGTTTCTAGAAGATGAATTGATTTCATTTCCAATAGAATCATTACAGAATACTTTCCATGAATATGAACCTGCGGCTATTGAAGATATTGAAATATTATTTGTTTCTATCTCGCTGATAACTGAAGTATTGGCATACTTTACATCATTTAGGAATATTGCACAGTAATCAACATCATTAGAAACATCGGAAGCATTAAATAGAAAGTCTATCGTAGCTGAAGACGTAGTTTCTGAATATCCTTCTACTGGAGAAACTAAAGTTACAATCGGTGTTCCAATATCTGAAGATAAAGCTAATGTCAATGAATCATAAACCAATGGCGAACTAAACCTGGCTGAATCTGTTTGTAATTTGAATATTGGCTGAATATAGGTTGTATCGTTCTCAATTTCAATATATCCAGAAGACCCAGAAGAAATATTATAATAGTCTGTTTGATTTATGTTTAATAAACCATTTTCATATATTTCTTTTCTTTCTAAGCTACTTAATGTTGAATTAAAAATCATTACATCGTCGATAGAGCCGTTGAATGGATAAGCATTTGAATATCTTTGTCCAATAAGAAAATCATTTGCATTACTTAAATTACCAATAGAAGAAATATCTGCGGGAGTTCCATATAAAACATTATCAACATAGCAAGATAATAAGCCATCCCTATCTGCATTAATTATTATGTTTCTCCAACCTGTTCCTACTAAGTTTTCAGAACCACTACTACACATATCAAATAGTTCATTACTTCCATCATCAAGAGCAACGCCAACTTGACCATTAGTGTTTAATCTTACATACCATCTTGGGTCAGTTCCTTCTTTGTTTACAATCATTCCATAAGTCCCAACATTTAATGAATTAACCCAAACCGAGATAGCGAAATCTTCTACACCTACATCCAAAGAATCATCATCTGCGAATGTAACTTTACCCTCAACTCCATCAAATTCAAAAGCTGAACCATATTTACCAGTTGAATAAGAAGCCCCTCCGCTCAATGTTCCATTATTAATACCGAAAGTATCGTTTGCATGGTCGTCAGCAGACCAATGAGCCTTTAAGTTATTAGTATAATCAGTTTCTAAATTTACATTACCAAATATAGAACCATCATTGTCTGAAATTGAATCTTCAGTATTATTTTCAAATCTCCACCAGGCTGCTAACTTATTATCATAAAAATCTCCACCACGTGAAAGATTATAAATTTCTGAAACTTGTGTGCTGTTAACGGCTTTCTTGAATAACATAACTTCGTCGATAGAGCCGTTAAATGCTGACACGCTACTATATCTAGAGCCAATAGTAATATCGTTATTATTATCTAAAGTTCCTAATACAGTTACATCATCAAGCCCAACGCCATCCGAAACTCCATTAAGATAAAATGTTGCATTAGAATCTCTGTCAATTACTACACCTATGTGAACCCACTCATCAGTAGGAATTGTTGTTAATGAATAAAGACTATCTACTAAAGTTACACCATCGTCTAAGATTAATTGTAATTTATTAGCTGAAGTTACTCTGAAATAAAATCTTGGGTCAATTCCTTCTTTATCTAAAATATGTTGAGCAACTCCAGTCATATTAGTTTTTATCCAAGCAAAGATAGAAAAGTCTCCAGTTCCAACATCCAATCTATCGTCGTCAGAAACTTTTATGTAGTTTCCATTTGTTCCGTCTTTATCAATAAAACCTTTAGATGTATTAAAATTATCTTTATATCCTAATGAAGAACTCCACTTCCCAACTGAAACTGAAACATTTGAATCATCTTGGAAATTATAATTTGATAATGAAATATTTACATATTTAGCACCCTCGGTAATATTAAAAAAATCTCCTTTTAAATAAGATTCAGAGGAATATATCGTAGAAATATTATTATATAAATTACTTATTTCTGTAGCGTTTAACGTTTTCTTAAATAACATAACTTCGTCTATAGAGCCGTTGAAGTTATTTAAACCAGAAATATCAGAACCAATTTTTAGATTTGTAATATCACTAACTTCCCTAGCACCAGATTCTAATGAATAAAACCCACCATACCCCTCATGCGACGTTCCACTTCCATACGTCGTAATAATATGTGTGCTATTCCAAGAAGCTATTCCAGTAGAAACAGCGTATGTATCCCCATAATTTTCTACAAAATCAAAAGTAGAATTTAATTTAATTAATTCATAATCATTATCATAACCGCCCAATAGGAAGTCGTCTCCATGCTTTGCGATTGTTTGTGTGCAATACCAAATATGGTCTCCAGGGACTTCGATTTTATGCTTTTCAATAAATTGGCTTACGTTGGATTGGTTGAATACGTAAACATAATTATCTTGATAACGATTAGGCGACGCTGCACCACAACTCTCTACAACATAAAGATTTTCTCCGTCGCAAGTAACACCACCAGCACCGAAGTTGATATGTTCGCTGATATTCTGCTCTTCAATTAAGGTTAAGTTAGTTGCGTTATAAACTCTCATAGTAGTATAAGCACCTTCTACAAAAGAGCCATCAGTCCATGGAACAAAAAGGCTACCATTACAAACTGCAATATCTCCCTCATGTAAATCCGTAGATATATTTAAAATTTCTGTATTGTCAGTCATATTTGAAACAATTAATTTATCTGTGAAACTCCACCACATTTTATCAACGCCATCTGTATCCACACCTTGTAAGTGATATTCTGATAATGCGGTTACATTAAAGGCTTTAATATTTGAGGTAGTATAAACTTCATCTGAAAAAGCTACGCTCTTTCTTAAAACTGAATCCTCATAATAAGACATATTTCCATTTTGCTCGTCGTAAGAAAAGCATACGTGTGTCCAAACTCCCTCGGCTATACTAGATTCGTCGTCGTCAGTAACTCTAATATTAAGATAGTGATACGTTTCCTCTTCGTTATAGATTTGAAATATTAAATCTCCATCAGATTCAATCTCCATAGAAAATGCGTTACCAGTTGTATCCCAAACAAAAGAATCAGCGTCCATATTCTCTGGCTTTATCCATGAGCAAATTGTGAAATCTTCAGATTTTAAATCATTGGTGATTGTAACATAATCATTCCCGTCAAGATTAAGGCTTCTATAAAACAGCCCAGTTAAGCTTAATGGATTTCCAGAATAAGAACCTAGAAAATTTGATAAAGAAAAATCGTAAGCATTAGAATCTGTGTCTCCATCAAATCCCCAAAATCCGATTAACTTATTAAATGGCTGCAATGTCGAAAAATCTGAAACTATTGGTTGACTTAAATCAAATGTCTCTTCATAATTTGATATAGCACTAACGCTAATAGCTGAAAATAGAAATATACCTAGTAAAAATAATCCGATTACGTTACTCTTTTTCATTGTTTTATAAGCTTTCTTTTATTTATAAATTTAACTATTCCCATATCCAATAAATAAAAGCACCAATACCTCCAATTATTAAGTCTAAAAATTGATTCGACATAGTCTCTGGGATAAAGAACCTATTCGTCGTCATAAAATTAAAGAGTTCGTAAAACTCCCATACTGCTAAAATTAGAAGTGTTAAAATTAGTAAAATGTTCTTATCTTTATCTTTGAAAATCTTGACTAGTAAAAACATAATCAGAAATCCAGTCAATAAATGCACAATCATCCAAACATCAAATCCGACAAATAATTCCATTTGTAGAAACTCGGCAATTTTTAGCCTTATGGGGTTGTAATAAATTAAATCTAGTATTGCCATTGAACATAAACCCTGGTTTCATCCGAGGAGAACTGGCAGAACTCCGAGAGATAATCCCAGGGGATTGTCCTCTATAGACTATGATTGGCAGTCTCTTAAAAATTAAAATTAAAATAGTGAAGAACTACCTTGTCGGCGAAAAAAGAGATTTACTTCTTTTTCTTAGAAACTTTACGTTTCTTTTTAACACCAGACGCACCGCCCTTCATAACTCGCTTCATACAAGAACTCAAAGCTGTGCCTTTCTTACCAGCACATCTCTTTCGAGCGATACCGATTTTGGTTGTTTTTCTTTTTGCCATTTTTTCTCCTTGGGATTTAGTTAGGAATTAAGCAATTATTTCTAACTGCCCGTAAACATAATTTACAGTTTAATCCTATAAAATTAATCTTTAGCTAGTGAAGGAATCATACCAGCAGCGATTGCAGCAGCAACACCTACCAGACCGTAGATAATTCTTTGCGTCATGCTTTCAACAATAACCGCACCTACTCCAGTAGATAGGAATTGAACTAAGTCCCATTGAAGTAATCCAACAAGCCCCCAGTTAAGACCACCAACTACGAGAAGGATGTAAAGAATCCATCCGAATGTTCCCATTTCGTCTTTTGCCATAATTAACTTAGGGACAACTTCTTTATAAAACGGTGCTATAAATAAAATATAGTAGATTAGTTGTATGGTAGGTAATACCAATCATCATCAAATAGAAATCCAATAAAATTTCTAAACCCGCTTGGAGTTTTTATTCTCTTAAATTCAATTCTGTCGTCGGAAATTTCCCATACAGGTTTCCCATCCTTTTTGTATTTTATTTTTATTATCCCTAATTTATAAATGTTTTTTATCCTCGTGTCCATCGCTTTATAGCATTGGTCTTTTTCTGATTTTGACTTTGCTTTTGGGTTTATCATCATCATCATATCCCATCCATCAAGCGGACTACCATTTAAATCTGCGAATATTTTAAGAATTTTCTTATCTTGTTTGTCGAAGATATACTCTCCTGTTTTTGTGAATGGCATTATGCCTCTGTTTTATCAAGTGAAATGTTTTCGCTCGAATATCCGTTTAGCTGTAAAAACATCTCAATAAAGACCTGTGAATCTTTAGCCATATCTTTAGCCATATCTATATCTCCGACGCTCATAGCCCGTGTTGTTAATTCTTGAAGCCTTATTAAAATCTCACAAATATGTTTACTCATGCACCAAACTTGACCATCATTTCCTTTAGCAATCATCTTTAGATATTTTGTCCTCATCTCTCTTACGACCTTTCCAGTAGTTAAGAATAATTCTTTATTGGTCGAGCAGAAGGAATCGAACGAATGTGTTTCAAGTGTAACAAGATTTTGACAAAGTTTTAATGTTTCCATTAAGAATCCTATGTCGTTATCAACAAGCTTTCCATCTTTATCTACTAGGTTGTTTTTTTCTCTTTCAAGTTGTGGGTTTGCTTTTTTATCAAACATTTTTATCTCATCCTAGAGCAACAAGCGTCCTTAACTTTATCGAAAAGTCCGCCACTACTTTTAACACTACTTTGGACACTACCATATCCATCATCCTTCTCTTTCGGTTTTCTCATCAGCCAATAAATAAAAAATAAAACTGTTGCTATAATTGCTATTATGCCCCACATCTTAATAATCACTTGGAGTTTCAGCTTTTTCTCTCTTACATTTCACACTAAGCTTTCCGTCCACGAAACCATTTAATTTGTCAAGTTCTTTTTCTTCTCCGCTCATTTTCGTTGAAACTTCTTTACACTGTGCGTCTACTCTTCGAGAGGCTGAAGCTAAGTCAACTTCTGTTCCATCTGGATTCTTTCTGAATCGTCGACAGACAAGTTCTCCGTTCTCTGACTTACATTCATTGTGAATAGTTTGTTTTGCCATATCAATTTTTCCCTCCTTTCAATTTCATAAAAAGTTTATTATCAAAATCTTTCTTCATCTCAACCAAGTCTTCAGCCTTCATTCCAAGTTCTCTCATACAAGCTTCCTTCGAGGCACACCTTCCCTTACAGCAGTAGGCTAAACTTTTCCAGCATAAATGCCTTCCCATGATTTCTCTAATTTCTTTTTTTGTCTTTTCCATTTTTGAGTTTTTTGTTTGAAATTAATTCTCCGCAGTCTTTGCAGAACCTTATCGGTCTTGCGTTTCTCCCATGTGGGAAATTTCTCTTAATTCTTCGGTGATTGCAGTCGCTCATATTTCAATAAATGTGTCGTCTTTTAAATAGGTTTTTAGGAAGGTATTAATCACATCCGCAGCTTGACCTCCAGTATAAATCGTTCCGTCCAAATAAAGCAAAGGATAATCTGAAAAGTCTTCTGAAGTAAGCCTCTCCTGGATTAAATGAATCTTAACACCGAATGTTTCGTATTCCCAATTCTCAAGAATCCTAATTTGTAAACTTAATGGAAGAAGTAAATTAATCCTAGGGATTATTCTTTTAAATTCTAGACAAGCCTTACAGCCACGCTTAACAAAAAGAAATCTCATAAGCCACCCCTCTTCTTTACTTCTTCGACACTTTCAAAAAACTTTCCAAAATTATGAATTAATAAATCTCCATCCTCTTCGCAATAATCATCGTCTAGATGAACTTGCCTACACCCTACGCAAAAATATAATTTCTTCATTCTACGTAAACAGCCTCCCCTGGATTAATCTTTGCGAAGACTGGAAATTTAATACTCTTCTCGGTCTTATCGAAATATGGCACATTATAAACTCGCTGCAGCGTCATAAGTCTTTCATCTGAATATGGGAATGTCTTAACAACTCTTCGGTTAAATTTATTAAATGTGTAAAATAAAATAATTTTGTTTGAATCGTCTTCAGTCCCATCCTCTGTCGCTACGTTTGAAAACTTTACAAGTAAGAAACTATCTGGGTATTGCCTCGTCTCTTCTTGGGGCTTACCGAATATTGCTTCCTTAATTTTAGTTAACATTTTTTCTTAGGCGGTCTGCCCCTCCTTTTCGGTGCTGGTTTTACATTAATGACAGGTCTCTCTTCGACTATTTCTTTCGGCTCTTCATCTTCAGATTCTGGCTCTTCTTCTCCGCCGCCTTCACCTTCGCCAGAAGAACTCTCGAACTCATTTAAAACAGTAGTTGAAGATTTTGAAAGAGCCGCTCGGCTTGTTTGCGTTGATTTACTTTCAGACCTTATTGAGTGACCTAGTATCGCACAATTTGAAGAAGATATTTTGAAAACTTCTTTTATGTATTCGTTCATTGTCTTAAAATTCTTCTTATTTGAAGAGGCGATTGGCTGATATACAATAAAATCAAACACCGTCATAAATTCATTAATCATATTATAGAAAACTGGGAAGTTGCTGCTTCTTGAATTTAGGTTTTTAAGAATTGTTTCCTTATCAATAGATTTATGAATTTCTCCAATGTCTTCAATGAATTTCAATTTTAGAGATAATTCATATTTTGTTTTAGGCTCATAATTTTGGTTTAGTAGTGATGTGAATCTAGCCAAGATAATTGTTATGCTTTCCTTTACCTCGCTTATCCTCATAAACAATTCATCCTCGGTTAAATGAGGAAATATCTGCCCTTTCATAACTAACTTTGAACAGGGATAATATAGATTACAAAACTCTTCTTCCAATTCTTTTGGACATCCATGATATAGTTTAGTCAAATCGAATCTCATAATAATTTAGCCTCCATCAAAAGTTCTTCAGTTTTATCCTCTACGTGTTCCTTAATTGAGATTTCTTGCTTTCCATCCTCATTAACAACGACCCTAACAATCCCATGCTTTTTCAAATTATTAACCCCATCATAAACTTGTCGCTTTGATAAAACTCCCTCTAAAACTGGGATAAGTAATTTATAACTTGTTGGATATGGTCTCTCTTTCCAAATAACTGATAATATTTTTCTAAGATTGGAATTTGGGTCTCTCATCATGCCTCTGGCAAACTAACTGCAGGGGCTACTTTATTTACGGCGACATCCTTATGAAGTGTTACCGCAGCAATTTGTTCAATTTTATTTATAGCGTCTAGGAATGCCGTAGTTGAACCCTGTCTTTCTGCTTCAACCCTTAGCGTAACAATTTGCTTTTCTAATTTATGTATATTATCTTGGTCGATGACAGAGATACTTTGAAGCCTAGTTAAGTCTTGCTGAACATTCATAAACACTTTCTCAATTTCACTAACCTTATCCGCCATCTTAGATTTTTCATTATTTGAAATCTCTGCACTTTTTTGAGTTATCTTGATTGACGATTGTAAATCATTAACTTTATTTTGAAGTTCGACGTTTGTTAATTCTTCAGCCTCTAATCTCTCTCTTAATTCTGAAATCTGGTCTTCCTTATCTTGAAGCATTTTATAAAGTGGTTCTTTTCTAGCAGTTTTATATTCAAATCCATCCTCGCCACTTACAACTTCTGCAGGTTTCCACATCATAAGATTCTCAACATATCCGCCTTCTGCGTCGAGATTAATAGGAATCATCCCAGAAGAAATATCTCTAGATAAAGCACCAACACTTTGAAAAACGTCTTTCAATTCTTGAGTTCTTAGAACTACCTTGTTTCCTTTTGTAGTTAATACAAAATAATTTCCAGATAACATAATATCATCAAAAGGTGCTACTTCTGAACTTCTATCGAAGGTAACATACCTCAAAGCCTTAGATAGTTTTGTTCCAGGATTTTGAGCCTTCGCTACTGGGACGCCAAAATAAGAAGCCCAAAACTGCTTCATTGAAAATGCCTTACCGAAACTTCTTTTTTGTAATTCAAATTCTTGCTCATTTAATTGAGCCTTGATAACCTCTTCCTCATTAACATCTTTAGCACTTTCTCTTTCTGCAGCCTCTTCATTATTCTTTCTAGTTAACGAGCCTTGGAGTTCTGCTATCTGATGTTGTTGCGAAGCGATTATATGATTATCTTGAACGCTTTGAGGATTAACTTCTACGTGCCTAACCTCTCCTTGCTCACCATTAAATAAGTTATTGAAGAAACTTTTTATTTTATCCTTTACCATATTAATTCTGCGTCCCCAGTTGGACTTCCATTTTGTTTACTTTTTTCTTTCCAGGGTTAGCACCTTTTGCTCTAGAAACAACTACGAAGATTATTAAAATAACTGCGATTCCTAAAATCCAATAAATAAAATTACTACTTCCTTCTACCTTCCTTGTTTTATAGTCCTCTTCATCATATCCATTTATCTCTGGGATTGTTAATTCGTAGTCGCTAACAAAGTCAACTTCTTCAGAAATACCTTGGACAAATTCTACTTTATCATTTCCATATTCTGCCTCAACATCTAACGTCACGATGGAATCATTTGAATCTCTTAACTCAAAAACAATCTTATCTCCTTTCTCGAATCTACTTGTTTCGTCACCATCAACTAAAGCAATAATATCATACTCTCCACTTATTGATTGAACCTCGTATAAATCAGAAGTCTCATAATTATCTTTAGTAACTTGAATCTTCCAAAGACCTGCAACCTCTGGAGTGAATTTTATTAATCCAGATTCTGAAGTTATAATCTCAAAAGTTGTATCGTCGGGCTTTGTTAATTTTACAACAGCGGTTTCTATCGCTGCACCTTTCAAATTCGTTACAGTCGCAGTAGTTTCTTGACCCATAATAAATAATGAATCCATATCAAGCTTTAGTGTCTTAGATAACTCTTCCTGTGTTTTATCTTCAATATAATCACTATAACTGCTCTCAAACAAAATAACATTAGTATAAGGCTCACAGCCTTCTTTCTCTAATTGAACGATTATGTCTTGCTCATATTCCTCGGCAAGTCTCTCTGAAAAGAATCCTATATTTGAAGAAACGCCGCTTATTGGTGATTCATCACCTGTTTGGTCTAATACGGTTACTGAAACTCCGTCGACATAATGATTATTATTTGAATTAATTGTCTTGATGGCGAAGATGTTTCCCCTCTTAACTTTAGCCCCAAGGGTGTCTATCCCTAAAATACATTCTGCGTTATTCAAATCAGTATCAGTTTTCGTAATTGCGTATCCAGATTCTGAAGAAAAAACCTTAATAATAGAGGCGTCCAAATCTGAAAAAGAATCTTCTAGTTCAAATCTGAAACTTTCTCCGCTGCAAATAACATCATAAGATTCTCCAACATCCAAAATTCCTTCCTCGGTAGTATCGCACTCAATCATATATCTAAGCGTATCATCCCCAGAAGTTAAAACTGAAAACTCTATTTTTCCGCCGACATCCATAGACCTTCCTTCAGATAATGTTATCGAACCTAATTCAAATAAATCTGCAGAAACATTAACTCCAACATTTTTTACATCGTCGTTGATTTTAAATGAGAATTGTTTATCTCCTGGAAGACAGGTTGATGTTTGGAATAAAGAAAGATAGAAATGGTTTGTGTTGGATATGTAAGTAATTGCCATTTGCATATTGTCATCACTAATTACCATAGGTGTTAAAGAAATTTCTTCTCCGCTTTCTGGAGTTATGATAAATTCTTGATTATAACTCTCGTCGCAGTTTAATGAAATTGAAGAAGAAATTGTTGGGCTAACCGAATATGCAGAAGAGAAACCTAAGCTTAGTAAAGCCATCATGCAGATAATTGTAGTTAGTCCTCTTTTATTCATTTTGCCAGTTCTCCTCGAAGTGAGTATTTTTATCAGTTAGCCATCGAAGTCTCGTTAAGGTTTCTTGATAAAAATAAATGTTTTTGTAATTGCATAACTAATTAACTATTTAGTTATTTATAAACTTTTCTACGGCTTCCTTTTTTTAATTTTGCTAATTTTTCTTTGAATTGTAGCACATTAATCCTTAAAAATTATGCGTTTACCGACGATGAATTGATTCAATTTTAAATTACAAATTCAACTTTACATTATTATCCTATATAAGATTGTGGTTAATACCTGTTGTTGAATTGAACAATTAATGATTCACAACATTCACCAAATAAAATAATTTGTATTTGTTAATTAAGATATTATTATTTCACTTTATAGTAACTAACTTACTAATTTAACTGTTTTTGAGAGAGAGAGCATTTAAGTGCAAGTGTTCTTTTTTCTTACGATTACCCTCGGAAATTGACAAAACATTATGATTCAATATAATATAATATAATATATAAATATTTATAAATAATAATAATATAAGTTAAACACTTAAATACCCTCAAAAATAGGATTAGTAAGTAGGGTCATAAATAATAATTAACACTTGCACTTAAATGCTGCGTCCCCCAAAAATAATCATTACCAAAAAATCAGAATAATTCTTACGATTTTATAAACCACAAATAGTCATAATATCACTTAAACACTTAATTGAATAGAAACATTTAAATACTTAAATCCTCATAACTTTTTATGGAAAAAAAAGGGATTACCGCATGAATCCATTATCTGAAGAGTATCTGCCAGAAAATATTCTCCATAGAGAATCCCAACTTGATGAAATTCGTGAATGTTTTGATATTTTTAACAATAACCCAAATTGGGGGTCTAGTAGCCTAGCCCTCCTCGGAGTAACAGGTTCTGGGAAAACAACAATTATAAAGAAAGTAATCAATGAGAAGGGAAGTGCTATTTACATAAATGGGGCTGAAACAAAGACCCCCTATAAGACCCTCCAAGCAATATGCTCTTCAAAAGTAAAAACTCATTCGGGTATGCTACAAGAAACTCTCAAATTTTTAAAAATCAATAAAAAAATAATAGTTATTGATGAAGCAGATAAGATAAAAAATCTCAATTCTCTAATGACCGACTTGAATGTTATCAAAAGGAAATTAGAAATCCCAGTAATCCTAGTAACATTAAAAAGAAATATAGTAGACCAGCTTCCTTCAGATGTTAGAAAAACCTTCTTCTTCCAAAAAATCAATCTTCCTTCTTATAACGCTATAGAATTACAAGGCATATTAAGAGGTAGATTAAAATTACTCGAAATAAAAATAAATGAAGAAATTGAATGTGCAGTCCATTATATTTCTGCGATTGCAGCGAAGCAAGGCTCTGCAAGAGTTTTAATGAGTGTGACGTTAAAATGTTTACAAAAAAATGACTTTTCTGAAGAATTTATCGACAAAGTTTACGACCAAATTATGAAAGAAGATTGGGTAGATTTTGTTAATGATATAAACGACACAGAAAAAGCATTTTTGAAATATCTCCTGGAGAATTGTGATTGGGAATCAGAAATATCTTCTGAAGAAGTCCAAAAAAATATATGTCGTGGGAAGTTTACTGCCGCCAGAATTTCACAATTAGTTAATACCTTTGAAAGATATTCTGCTATACGCTCAAGACATCAAAACCTCGGTAGGGGCGGCGGAAGGAAAAGGATGATTAGATTCACTTCTGAAGAAATTTTTAAAGAATTAAATAGTGTTTTTGGGTATGGGGATTAATTATGGAATTTAAGATTAGACCTCTTTCAAATTTAGCGTTTCATTTTGAGAAAGTTGACAAACCAATAAAGCATGGCTATGCTGAAAAATTAGCAGCAGAGATTTTAGAGAAAGAGGGCTATGAGGTTTTCAAAAACAATAAGCCAAAAGGAATACCTGACTTTACTTGTAAAAAAGGAAAATCAGAATTTTATGTCGAAATAAAATCACAAAACGATTCTCTAAGAATTTCCCAAATGCAATGGATAGAAGAAAACCTAGATAAGCCAGTTATTGTTTTTGCATTTGTAGTATCCGAAAATAAAGAATCGAAGAATCGAAGAGCCAAAAAATCAGATGGAATTTGTGAAAGATGTGCTGAATATTTTGAAGGAGAAGATTTAACTTTTGATGAAGAGGAGAAGATATGCTTTAATTGCTTGAGGAAAAAAATGTTTTTAGAGAGATGTGATAAGATTGGAATAATTTTATCTGTTAACCAAATCAAATATTTATTTTCAATTAAAAAGCAAATGCAGTTTCAAGAGATGGCTATGGAGTTGAAACTTTAAAATGGCAAGGACAAAATGCGAAATCTGGAGTAGGGTTGTTGGTTATCTTCGCCCAACTTCTCGATGGAATGAAGGAAAGTTAGCAGAATTTAAAGATAGAAAAATGTTCGGGGTGACTAATGGAAATCGATAGAGAAATTAATCAAGGAGGATTGGGCGTATCAATAAGTAGAATAAAGTTTGTTTTAGATGAGATTGAAAAATTAGATTTAGATTTAGATACTTTTTTTAGAATGAAAATGGGTAATAGATTAACTTATGAGGAAATAATAGGTGCTTTAGTATCTGCCGAACAATCATTAAAAGAAATAGAGGGTGAAAAATGCAGCAATTAAGTGATTATCAAGTGACGACAAATAAAGACCTTATGATTGTGATTAGGGTTATTTTTTCTGAAGGAGATTCAGAATGGTAAACAATAAAGCAAATAAAACATCTTTCAAAAAAGGTCATAAGGGATGGAATAAAGGATTAACCAAAGAGACGGATAGTAGGGTCAAGCTTCCAAAAAGTGCTAGAGAAGGTGTTAGAAAATCTCTTTTAGGAAAAACTGGAAAGAATAGTAGGAACTGGCAATGTGGAAAAACAAATTTACGAAGGTTAATCCCTCAATTAGACAAATATAAACAATGGAGAAGTGATGTTTTTAAAAGAGATAATTGGACTTGTCAAACTTGTAATAAAAGGGGATGTTATTTAGAGGCACACCATATAAAATCATTGAAGGAAATATTTTCTGATAATAATATAAAAAATAGCGAAGACGCTTTAAAATGTAAGGAATTATGGGAATTAAATAATGGAGTTACTCTATGTAAAGATTGTCATAAACTGACTGATAGTTTTGCTGGTAAAAATTTAAAAAATGGTTAAATTTAAATTCCGCTCGTGGGATGACGAGGCAAGGAAAATTAAATCTGGAAAATTAAAATCAATCCGAAGAGAGATTGATAGGTTAAATCCAGTCTTCCAAGAATTAGAAGATATTAATGGACGGATGGCGGCTTATGACGTCGACCCAGAAGACCCATTCGCAATGAGAACTTTTATGATAGAAATCGAAGATAAAGATGGTTTTGGAATAGCACACGGAGTAATCTCAAAAGTAAGTTATCTTGATGGCGATGTGATTATTGATTGGGTCGATTTCGACGAACACAAGAATTTAAATAAACCGAAAACGTTAAAAAAACATGAAAGGAGTTGATGATTCACTACGAAATACTTATGACAATGTTGTTATGTCAGTAGGTGCGACAGTAGTATTATCATTGATTTTATTTTTATCCTGGGTCACGGAATTTCTTCCAGAAGGAGTTTTGCTTTCGATAGGTCTATTCTTCTCTCTTCCACTTTTATTTACATTCATCTTCGGAATAATTTATAACAAGCCAAATTTTTCAGTTAGACGTCGTTACGGATTTTTAGCATATTGGGTAGTTGCATTAGGATTCTTTTATTTCTTTTTGCCGCCAGTATCTGTAACGGACACGTTTATGCTTTTCTTACAATTCCTAGCTGGATTTATAATCTCGATAGTCTCTGGGATACTTTATATTGTGCCTTTTAATTTGATGAGGAAATATTCTTATAGGGTTAATGCCTCGATAAGCTTCCTAGTCTCATTTGGTTTAACATACGCAATCTTATTCGCTTTAAAATATTGGAGTTTTTTTCAATTATTAGAGTGATAATACTGGCAACATGGGAATTACAACTGCAATAAAAGGAGTAAAATTCGTTCCATTCTTATTTAAGTATTGGTATGTCTGGCTAACACTAATTTTTATCTTACCTACGGTTGTCCATTCGCTTCAAGATTCTCACGAACAGCAAGATTACTCAATCGCAATTAAAGAGATAGGCGGACTTTTCGCCTCCTCGGACAATGAATTATATAAGGCATTTGAGGATTTTGAATTTGAGAGAGAAGAGCCAATATCAACCGCAGACAAAATCAATTATTATTCCACTCTTTTTTGGGAGATTGGGAAAATGGCATTTATTCCTATATGGATGATGTTTTTTATGTTCAAGATAATCTACAAGATAATTCTTCTTCTAAGTGGAAATGATTCTGCGAAATTAGGGGCAGCAATAATCACTATCCTAATTATAGTAGGTCTTCAATCAGTTGTAGGCAAGATTCCATTTAAAGGATTAGTCTCAATGGCAAAAACAACGTGGGGCTTAATATGACTTGGGTAGAAGTGAATGGTCTTGAGAAAGATATAATTCTTTGCGTGAGAAATAAGGATAAATCCATTTCAGAAATTTCCAAAGGGCTGAATAAAACTTGCCCGAACATAAGTCAAGCGGTTAGCCGTATCGCAGAAGAGGGGATTATTTCAAGAAACCATGAATACGGAAAAGACGCAAGATTCGCAAAAGTTTCCTTATCAAAAGAGAGGGTTAGAATAAAAAAAACGCACCATTTCTACTTTGTTTGCTTTATTCTTAGTTTTTTAGAGATTGCAGCAGCAGTAATTATTTCATTTTTTACGCTTTCTACGAGGTTTTTATTAGGAAATCTACTTGGAGTGCTTCCACTCTTTTTCTATATGCTTTACAACGCCTATGTGGCAGAAGACAAAATCATCGTCGAGAAAAACAAAAAAGAAGTGAAAAAAGATTCTAAAAAATCGAGTTAAGATGTCTTAAATGCGAGTTAAGATTAGTTAAATAACTAACCCTTTATATAGTAGTTTTCCCTAAGAAAACTATGAAAATTGACTACAAATCATTAGGGGTTGCTCTCTGATGAAATCTTGCCAAGCTAATATAAACGCTGAATGCGGAACTTCCGCAGCCTTGACTAAGGCGGCTAATACAATGGTGCTGAAAGGGGGAATAAGAAAATGAAGAATAGAAAAGGAATGTCGGCATTAATGACCGTTCTTATAATTGTTGCTATTCTAGCCGTGTCTGGAATCTCAATTTATGGAATCAATTCTTGGAATACAAACGCTCTTTCTGTTATCCCTTCGGGTGATTACGATGGAGAATTTGATAACGTTGCTGTCCCAGAGGACGTAATCGGAACTGATTTGGTTGCTAGTGTTGCTTATGCAGAAGATAGTGATGACGATACTTTTAATGCTACTTTCACAACTGATGTGGATTTAAACGGAACAGATGGACAGACAAGTTATCTAGCTTTCCAGTTTGAAATCGACAGCGGTGCGGTTGAAAAGTTAAGTATTGATGGTGCGTTAAACTCTGCTTGTGCTGTTACTGAAGCCGTTATCAAATCTGCTTACATCATCGCTGATGAGGAAGGAGTTTTAGTTGACGATACAGATAACACTCTTTATACTGCTGAAGTTAGCACAGACTTGGATGAGTTTGAGTTTGACATCGATAGTGTAGAAGATGGTAAGTATGTTCTTGTTGTTAGGATGAGGTCTTTAGCTACTTCAACTCTCGCTGGTAGCGATGGTTTGGTAGATATTGAGTTTGACGCAACAACAGACGGCGATATTGACGAAGGTAATGTTTACCTAGTTAATCACGCTTAATTGAGCGACTAAATACACAAATTATTTTTTTTGCCTTCTTTATTTTTTGAGAAGGAGTAGCAATACTGGCAAAGTAAAAACTTAAATACTATGGTATGCTATAATTAACAATGGAAAAGAAGACAATTTATACAATTTTTATTAGTCTTGGCGTTATCTTTCTACTTTTGGGTGGGTATTCTGTAATTACTGGAACTCCACTTTTATCTGTTTTCGGCTCATCGACGCTATCTTTGGATAGGGTTGAGTTAAAGTCAAGTTTTTCACAACTTGATGGAGAAGCTTGGATGTTAACATTTAGGGCTGGAGGCTTAGGTCAATCTTATTATGGTTCTTTTGACGCCGATGAAGTAGAAGACGATGAAAAGACTGCGACCAATGATTTCTCTATAGATGTTGAATACGAAGACCAAGTTTGTAATTATGATTTAACAAGGTCTGGCTCATCTAAGCCAATTTATAATGATGTTAAGATGAAAACCTTCTTTTGTGTAACCCAGGGCGGATTAAATGATGAGATTGACGAAATTAGCGGATATGTTTTAGCTTCTGGAATTGATTCCCCATTCAGTCATCCAACTAGTCCCTGTTGGATTGTTTATTCTCCGACTAAATCTGATGTAGGATTCTTTTCAAGTCCCGACTTAGAGAGCGAATATACTATCACTATCGACGTAGAAGGCGACAAAGTTTCAAAAACAATTAATTCTCTTACTGGAAGTAGCCAGGGAAAGATTGGAGATTATGCTTATGCTATTTGGCAAGGTAACTTAGTTTCTGGAAAATCTTGTCCAGATAAAGACCCACATATTGGATATTATTATAGCGGAAGCTGGAGAATTGGGGACGCTGAAGATTATGATGATTATAAAGGATACCTTTCTGATGTTATCACTACAAACCGAGACGTTAGAGAAATTACTGTAAATAATATTAGGTCTGCAGCCGCTTCAGCAAGGTCTGGAAGTTCGTTTGGTTCTTTTGAATCAGCAACGTCATTAAGTTCGGCAAGTGTTAACGTTGTTCTTAAAGACGCAGTTCAATTTCCAATGACAACCTTATATATTAAAGCTGATAAATTAGGGATTTATACACCAGCTTCGGAGATTAAGCTATACGACCCGAACACAGATTGTTTCAAAACAGGCGACCAAGGTTCAATCGAAGTAGGAGTTGAAAATATTGGTGATGAAAGATGGTCTGGAAGACTTTTCGCTGAATGTGAATCTCCATTCTCATCTAGCCGAAGCTTGGATGTTAGCCTTGCTCCTGGGGAAAAAGAGACCAGATTCTTAACAATTACCGCAGCGGCTTCCTCTCATACAAACGGAGAATGCACAGTCTACGCAGAGGGCGTGGGGTCAGACGATAGTGTAAAAATTAGAACTTGTGTAGACCCACTAATTACTTGCTCCGCTGGAACTGAATTTTGTTCAACAAACGGGGACTTAGCAGCGATTAAGCAATGTTCTTCAGATGGTGCTACCTCTTCAGTTAAGAAAACTTGCACTCAAGGACAATTCTGTGAAAGTGCTGAATGTAAAGATGGAGACGAGAATAAAGACGATGGCGGATTCTTCGCAGGTATTGGAGAATTTTTCAGCAATCTGTTTAGTGGATTTTTTGACTTCTTCACAATGTTAAAATTAGCAATCGTAGTAATATTTTCGATTGTATCAGTTTTTGTATCTTCAGATTTACTAAATCAAATCGACAGCCTTAAAGAAATCAAAGCGGCTAGATGGATTATTTCGGTTATAATCGGAGTAGGTTTAGCATTCTTGCTTTACACATTTATTTACAGCTTCTGGTTTTGGATTGTTTTAATTGCTGGTCTAACTTACTTAATGTATGGGAAACCGATAGTTAAGGCTTTGAGGATAACAGGACGATGAAGACAAAGAATATTTTTGCATTAGGAATTTTTGCCCTTCTTATGATTGGTTTTGTTTCTGCTGGGAGTTGTGACTATCCAGAATTTAGGGACGACGACACAGACTACATATTCGGAGACAGTTCCTTATCTATTAGAGCTGGTTCTGATGAAAAGATAAAATATGACCTAGACGATGGAACGATATTTTTAGGCGTAGGCGGAAGCACTTCCCAATGTAAATCTGCAGGTGGTTGGGGTAGTGTCTATAGGGGAAGCGGAACACTATATCCTGGAGAAAGGAAAACATTTTCTTTAAATAGTAATGAATGTTATCGTCTAGAGTTGGAATATTATGATTGTTTTGAATGTGATTCTGGAGATGATGATTGTGATGATTATGAATATTTAGAATGTATCGGCGGTAATTGGGATAATCAAGGAGAGATTATGGGCGAGTGTGATGTAGAATGTTTCGACGGTCAAGATAAATGTTCTCAATATAATTTTTATACTTGTGATGATTTTGAATGGGATAACGATGGAAAGGTAGCTGGTGAATGTGGTGTGGAATGTGTTGTTGAAAATGATTGTTCTGGAAATGATGTTTGTGAAAATAATGTATGCGAACAAAACCCCTGTGACTATTTAGATTGTAGCGGTAAATGTGAATCTGGAAAGCTTTACAGCGACGGAACTTGTAATTATGCTACTGGAAAATGTGAATTTGAATCTCCATCGACTTGTGAATTTGGCTGTGATAGAGGTGATTGTGCAGCTGACCCATGCCTGGGCGTAACTTGCGAAGACAAATGTTCTGGAAATGTAAAATCTAATATGGGCTATTGTTCTGGAGGTCAATGTGTTTATCAAACAAATACCTGTGAGTTTGGATGTAGTGCTGGGCTTTGTAAGCAAAACCCCTGTTTAGGTGTCGATACTTCAGACCGATGTGAAGACGGAAGATGGAAGCATGATGGTAGATGTGACAATGGAAATGTTTTTTACGACGCTATTGATATTTGCACTTATGGTTGTGAGGGAGAGCCAGTTCCAATTTTAGCAGCAATTATTGGCGGAGATTGGTGTAGAGATTCACCATGTTCGGGAGTAGTTTGTGATGATTATTGTTCTGGAACTACTAAGATGACCGACGGAACTTGTAATAGTGGAAAGTGTGTTTACAGCGGAGAGGTAGAATATAACAAAGATTGCGGTCATGTTCCGTTTTATAAGACAACACCTTTCTTAGCTGGAATGGGTATTTTCGCATTTCTTTTCATATTAATTTCTGGATTGATTTTTAGAGGTAGAAAGAAAAGATGAAATCTTATAACCCCTTAAAGATGTGGGGTTCTTATGTTGGTGCTGCAGTTATTGGATTTTGGGCTTATTCTATCGGAACGCTTTGTTGGATATGGGGGAGTTGCATTTACTCAAGGCTAGTAATCCTTTGGATTATTGGTGTAGGTTTAGGGTTTTTAATCGGTTGGGCTATTCATTCATTTTTTCGAGCATTAACAAAAGTTAATTAGTTAATTAGTTAAAATAGAAACATTTATAAATAACTAAATAGTTAATTAACTATGCCAAATCACTACCTACCAAAGAATTACTCTGCAATAAGAGATTTCTTTTTGACATTATCAATAATCGCAATCATCGGACTACTAGTTGGCGGATATTTCTACATAGAATATAAAACAGACAATACTTCTGACGCAGAACAGATTACTCTCTTGAATAGCAACTATCAAACCTTAGAAGAATCCTTTAACAGATTATCCTCTAATCAGATAAAAAATTCAGACATAACCAGTTTACAAATTCAGTTAAATAATATTAACCAGAAAATAAGGAATCTAGATTTTAATGAAGAGCAGATAGAAGATTATGTTGATGATTATACCGAGGATGAATGGGATAATATTATAGAAGATATTAACGATTTATTCGACGACCTAGACGAACTAGAAGACAAAGTAAACGAAAACAGCAATGATATAGATTTGCTTAATCAGACCGCAGCCTAATGGAGAAGATAGATTGTTTGCTTATTGGATTAATTCTTATTCTTATTATTTGTCTTGGAAGCTTTCTTGTGATGTCTGATTTTGGGGAGAGGATTCCTTACTCTATTAAGTTTAAAATAGCTGGGTATTCCGAAGAGGCGGCACAAAAGATTTGTAATGACAGAAGCTTGAAAGAGACTTCATATTGCTTAAACTCTTTTGTTCGTGGAATCTTTAATTATGAAGATAGCAATCCAGAAAACTTCCAAGAATTAATATCCAACGGAGGGGTTTGTCGTGACTATAATAAATTCTATAGAACCATGTTAAGAAAATTCGGATTTAAAACAGAGGATATAGACGTTTCTTGGAAAACAAGTAAGGATGAAGATTGGGGCGAAGATGACGATATTGTTTATTTAGGGGATGGCTATGGAAGAGAGGGTCACATTTATTTATATACCTACGATGAAGATTCGAGTGATATGGTTGTTTGCACCTTAGACCAAACATATATAAATTGTAGGGAATTTAATTAATTAGTTAAATTTATAAGCTTCAAAGCTTTATGAAAAACATGAAAAAGAGTGAAAAAGAAGTCCATCCCATCAATAAAAATTTTAGATATTTTCTTTGGACTGTTGTAGGAATGTTTATTTTGATTGGTTTAGCTTCTGCTTATGTTTATGTTTCAGACGATGGAATTGATATGGACGACCAGCCGATTAATAATGCGTCAGACCCTACGTTAGACCAGGACGTTGCGACTAAGAATTATACTGACGCAAACGACCACACCTTTGATGAAAATTATTTTAATGTAGATTCTAGTAATGAAGTGAATATTGATAATGACAGGATTTTGGTGAATAAGAAATCTGGGAAGTATGGTTCTCAAGCGTCTAATAATACAGTCATGTTGACTTTCGATTATCAAGAGGATTCTTATACCTATCTTCAAATAATGTCAGATTTAGGTGCAACAACGAATATTAATTTTACAATCGCATTTTTTAATGGGGTAACAGAAGTAGGAAGAACAGGTGTTATAAATACTGTTCCTTCTGGGGGTCAGATTGGGATTGTGACAATAGTTATGCCAAAACCAACACAATATAATTATCCTTACGTAACATACAAGCTGCAAGTAACGGGGGCTGGAAGTATATCCCCACCAAATTGGGCTACTCTTACGTTGGTTGAAGAAAAACACGCAGCTATGGACTTGTCTGGACACCCAGACACTATAAAAATAATTAAAACCTCGACGAATACCCAATACGAAGATTTAAACTACCAATATTATCAATTATAAAAAACCATGATTAACTTAAAAAAAAACTAAGAATTTCGGTAATTGCATTTTTTTTAGTCGTGACGTTAATTCAATTTGGCTCTGCGGTCTGTTTCAACGATACTGTTTTTAATGCTACTGGTTCTGGCTCATCTTTTTACACAGATTTTGATTTCTGCTTTGATGCAATCAATGTTTCTACTAACAAGATAGACATATTCAATGTTTCTTATGATAACCCATCCAGCGACGGTCTAGTAAACAATTTTTCATATATTCATTCGACTAATACACAAATCAATGGTTCAAGTTTCCCATACGTATCATCTAGCCTTTCTACTACGAGGGAGAAAATAATAATTTCAGATATTAAAACGATAAATGGAACTTTTATAATAAATGTTTCTGGATTGATACCATATAATTTAATTTATTCAAGCAACACATCGACTTATCAATATCAATATGAAAGAGACAATTATACTTACTACCCATCGAATGATACAATCGTAGTGTATCTTACTGGAATTGAAAATGGAACAAACAGTTTAGGCATTAGAGAAGATTTTGATAGAAACGAAACGCAAGACATATCGTATAATGATGAACTTGATAGATTAAGAGGTTTATCCGAGGAGGTTAACCAAGAAGTTAACGCAGATAGTAAAATATCTAGACAATCATCATCACTTAGGGGTTTTATAGACTTTTTTTCATTAAGTTCAGCAGTTAACAGAACAGCCTATTTTTATCGTGATATTAATTACGAGATTTCAGCGACGACATACGTTAGCAGAATAAAAGCTATAAATATTAAAGTAATACAATCACTTTCTTTTTCAGAAATATCAGAGAGGGTAAGTTTGTTCTTCAGAAATTTCTTGGACTTTTTCGGACTTGGCTCTTCTGTTGACAGAACTGCATATTTTTTTAGAAATGAATCTGAATCAGTATTGATAAATAATGCTGCAGAACCTACGCAAGGAGTTTTTATTGTAACCTCACAAGACATATCTATAACTGAAACGACCAATAGGTTCTCAACAACATTTAAATATTTTATAGAAAGTCCTTCAATAAATCCGATGGCTTATAGAATTTCTCACCTATATAGAAATTTTACAGAAAATGTTCCAATACTAAGTTCTCAAACAACGCTACAGGCGGCTTTTCTAAATGTAGTTCAGCAACTATCTTTTTCAGAATCATCATCACGTATAATAAATTCTACAATAACATTTTCAGATTACTTTGGAATAACACAAACTGCGACGAGGACTACTAGTTTAATTAGAAATATTTTAGATTTCTTTCAAATTGGAAATGATGGATACCTATCCAGTTTTTATTATTCCGAAAAGATTACGGAGAGCATAACTACAACAATTAACCTAGAGGCGAGTGGAGGATTTTTCGTAGATATTTCAAATGCACTTAATGTAAATGATATTATTTCAAGAACGCAGACAATATCAAGGGATGTAATCGACCAGTTTTCAATTACAGAATTATCGACCAGATTTCAAGATATTTCAAAATCAATAATTAACTTTTTTGGCATAACAGATAATCTAAATTTATTTAGGGAATTATCTGGTAGAGTTGATTTAGCTGTAGCATTTTCTGATTCAGTTGGAAGAACTCAAACACTATCTCGTGAAAGTCAGCAAACCCTTTCATTAGATTTATTATTTGAAAGAACAGCCTCAATAAGTCGTTCAGTAACACAATTCTTCCAAATGTTCTTTAGTCTCTTCTCCAGTAAGACTGAATTAGACCCTTGGACTAAAATAACCAGCGTAGAAGAAAAAATACAAACACCAGCACTAGAAGGAGACATTGTTTATTGGAATTATAAAGATACCTGGACTGTTGATAATTATCCTCGTAATTGGACTAACGTAACAAAGACATACGAATTATCATCTTCTGCTAATGGAATAAATGTTTTCATCGATGGAGTTAATTATACTGGGACTTCATGGATTTCAAATGTTTCTAATAATTGGACTGTTGTGAATAACAAGACCTTAGAAGCCTTAGACACTTCAGTAATTAATTTCACTTATAATACTGCTGCAACTTCTTCAGAAGAAGCGACATGGTTAGCTTACAATAAAAGGGTCGGAGAAAACACAACTTGGAGAAATACGATTACTATGGTTAACCCTTCTACTGAAAATTATACTAATATCGGAATAAACATAACTACCGATTCAAACGCAATAGCTTCGACGGTATGGGTGCAAAACGACACAGGAGTTTTAGTCTCACATACATTTACGCAGTCAAACGGAAATGTTAATTGGACACACGACCTACCTTCTGTAAATTCAGTTTTTGTTATTGAATATAAAAATTCAGAGATTAATCTAACTCAAACGAATTATACAACGTCAACAGGTCAGATTCAAACATATTACAATCTTACAGTTTCAACAAACTCTACTCGTGATGTTAAAACAACATACGCTTCATTCAATTTTACCGACGTGGGAGTTGTATCAAATAGATTTTATAAATGCACTAACGATACATATTCTGATTGCACAGAAGAGATAACTGATAGGGTTGATGTTAATTTTGATGATTTAAGCGGAGACGGAAGAGATGATTTCATTGAATGGTTTATTACTACAATGAATAATAATACTCCAGGAACTTACCAGTTAGTTTCCGATTCTGGATTCCCAATTCAAACTACCGAGACAGAAGAGATTCTAAATGCACCGATTAAGCCGTTTGATACGATTAGTTGGAGAACAACTGTGACTATGTATAATCCAAATTCTTTCGCAACTGAAAAAACATTGAAGTATGAATTTCCAACAGGCGTTCGTGATATTGAATTAGATGATATTGGTAAGAATCTACAATACGACCCTTTTGGAGTTCTACAACCATACGTAACAATTATTGACAGCGACGATACTGAACATCAAAGTTCAGTTTACCTATCCCCTGGAGAGACTAAGATATTTGTATTAACATATAAGACAGATTCGATTACAGTTTTTACTTCTACGTTCTTCCCAGATTATTTTAAAGTAGGCGAGATGTCGGAAGTCACAAAAGTATTGAGAATCAAAAATCAAGCAGAAAAGGACGTAAGCGATTTAGAACATAGAATAGCAATAGATTACGCAGAGGATTTGAGAGTTTGTGAAGGTGAATATGAAAGAGGATGTCCAGATGAAGGCGATGGTAATTATGAAAACGTGACGATAGATACAGATTCTTTGATTAAGGGTGACTATAAATTAGAACTAGAAAACATCGAAGCTGGAGAAACAAAATTAATAACAATGACTTACTACGTTCCTACTGCTAACGTTGAAAAAGAAGAAGATGGAAGACGAAGTATTGACGGTATTCTTACAAATTTTAGAAAATACGAATTGCTTTCTTCAGCCCATTTCACTATGGACGATGTTAGATTGAGAGAAGGAGGAATACCATGTAGCCAAATTGTTGATGTTCTTTCTTGTAGACCAAATGGTTTATGTGATTTGCCTATAGCCTATACTTGTGATACGAATCTTAAACTTGGCTCGTTTGGAGTTGGAGAAAGAAAAACGGTTTATCTTTGGTATATCGAAGACGAGGCAGAATCAGAGAACCCGTCGATGTGGTATAGAATTTTAGAGTTTGGTGATAGATATTATTTAGAAAAGGGAAGCGTGGCTTATTACTTATTCGGATTCTTAGGAGTAGAAGAGGATGGACAACTTTACGTAACAACTGGAAGGATAATTTTATTCTTATCAGCCATAATATTTATAATACTATCATTCATAGCAATATTGTATATCGGAAAGAAAAGCAAATAAAAATGAAAACTGGCAAAAAACTGGCGTTGATTATTGGGCTTTTAGTAGTCTACATTCTTGTAATTAATTTTATTGCAGCTGGGTTAGGCTCTTCGGTAAATTCAGTTAGCGGTGAAGATTCAAATTCCAATGGAAGCATGATTAAACTTGGAGTTTCTGATTCAGTTTCAGTTTCAGTTGTTCGTGAAAGATTCTACGGAGTTTATCATATCTCAAATGGAAATAATAATCTTTTTCTTTTTTGGTTGATTAAAGTTCCAGTAGAAATAAAGGGATTCTCTTTTTTTTGGATTCATCTTATTTTTGTGCTGTCATGCGGTGTCACGTGGTGGCTTTTGTCTGATGAAAAAGTTTATAAAGAAAAGGATACTTATTTCGAGTATGAAAAACTGGCTTAAAGAGTTGATAATCCTTGCTTCGGCATTCGGCTTCTACATATTTTCGGGAGACGGCTCTCTTGCGTTTTTTCTATTAGTGATTCTAAACTATCTTGAGTTTCTTTATCCTAAGAAATTCAAGGCAGACTACTGATGGGAGAATGCGAGAATTGTTGTGACGACGAAGAATGTTTTAGCGAAGAAGAAGAGGATGAAGATTAAAATGGAAAATTTACTTGACATAAAAAAGGCTTTAGAGAAAGTTCCAGATGAAATATTAGGAAGTTTATATTTTGGTATTGGAGAGGGCTGTGAAGAAACTGTGAGTATTCTTGCCTCGGAGGGAAGTGATGAGTTTGAGTTTCCTAAAATATTTGAGATACTAGCAAAAAAATATCCAGAAGTATTGAAGGTCGACAAGCTGATAAAAAACATCGCCAAGGCACAAGTCATAATTAGCGAACAGGGAAAGGAGTATGATGAATTAGAAGATTCTTTATGGGAAAATGGTATCGATAGCGAGACATTCTAGATTTGGAAAGGTTTAAATATACAAAACTCTTCTAAAAGACATGAAAAAGAGTAGCATTGCACTTATTATCACAGCCTCTATCGTTGTAATTTTATTGATAGCAAGTGTTGCGGCGTCTTTAGTAAAACTTGAAACTTATTCTGTTAGCCTTGACATCGAAGGTGTAAATTCTTATCCTCCTAGATTAACACAATTAGTAGACCGAGGAAGTTCTAAGGAAACTGGCTTGACTTATATTCTACCTTCAATAAGCTTCGGTAAACTTTATTCTGGTTCGGCTCAAACTGAAATGTCTGGAGTTATCACATTAATTTGCGGCACAGGTTATCAAGAAGTTCAAGAATGGTCTGTGGATTCAGACGCATACGGAGTAGAATTATTGAGTAAGCATAACTTCGAGGGTGTTCCAGCAGGTTCAACCTGTATCGCCGAGGCTGTTACTTCTGATTGCCGAACAGATATTTATGAAGGAAAATGTGAGACTTTGAGAAAAACGATTACTATAAAAACCCCAGAGGTAAGTAATTAATATGGCAGACGAAAGATATAACGGTTGGAAGAATTATGATACATGGAGTATGTCTTTACTGATTGATAACGACCAGGGTCTTCAAGAACAATTTCACGAACAAGTTGTAGCGTTTAAAAACAAAGAACAAAGTCTTTCTGAAACTATGGACTGGATGAAAGACTGGGTTTATGAATGGCTAGATTATGAAAACCTAGATAGTAACCAACAGCAAATGATTGGTTCTTCAATCGATAATGTAGACTATAGGGAAATAATTATGAATGAGGCGGACGTCACGTTCGAGGATTTAGATTAATATGGCAACAAGAAAAATCGGAACTGGAAAGTGTAAGGGTCTAACTGGTGTTAAGTTGAAATCTTGTAATAGGAAAGGATGGGAAAAGGGGAAAACTGGTTTTGAAGGAACTAAGTTAGAAGATAGACATAGGTGGATGAAAAAAGATAATACGTCCAGATTATTTGTCCATAAAAATGCTAGTGAGAAAAAATATTATGTAGGTTATAAAAACATTTCAAATCCAAACCAAGTTCAGTTAGCCAATGATGTTTCTAAGAATAAAGCTATGACTATCGCTAAATCTTATATGGAGAATAATTAATATGGCAGATTTAGTTTTTATTGGGAAAGAGAATGGGGAGTATGGAGAAGAAATGTATATCAATTTATCTGATGAAAAATTATCTGGCTGGAGTTTCATGGGGCTTAGACCAGAGACTGAAGACAAATTAATAGAACAAGCAAGAGATACCGAACCCGAAGACATGGGATTAGAAAAATCACAATATTTTGATATGGAAGCCTTTAGGGATGACATGGAATCAGACGCCATTGAAAGACATGATTCACAAGGAGAGTATGAAAGAGACGGAGAAACTTATTATTTAGGATTTGGAAGTGGACAGGATATTTTTGGATATTTTGATAAGAACGGAATAAATGAATTTGATGATTTCACTAGCCACTTCGATGAGTATAATATTTCTGAAGACCAATTTTATGAACTGAAGGCAATCTTAGCAACCTATAAAGAAGACGAAGAAAAGGGATATGAATTATTCAAGGAGTGGGCTGATGAACTTCCAGAGTTTCCGTCCTATGTAGATTAATATGGCAAAGAAAAAATCAACTAAGAAAATGCCTGTGACTTGTCCAACGAATAAACAGGCTGATAAGATTTGTTCTAGAGACGGAAAGAAGTCTCATAATTGTAAAAAGATAACTAGCTTAGTTAAGAGGTGTAAACGTGGCAAGTAATATCGATAAGAAGTTAGTTGAAAAAGAAGTTGGTTCTAAGATTAAAGAAGAAAGAGATGAAGGATTCGATGTTATGAGTTTTGAATTTAAAAATGGGCAAGAATTTTTAGTCTTTTCATCCTATGACGACGCAGAAAATTATGCGACTAGGAAAGTTGAAGAAGATTTAGATTCAGAGCCAGAATTATTTTCTCAAGATTGGTTAGAAGGTTTTATCGATACTGAAAGATTATCTAGAGATTTAGACGACGACGTTTACAATCAGAATCATAGTTACTATACGGAGATTGCTGATGAAGATGGTGATGAATACGAGACTAGGCAAATTGATGAATTAATTGAAGGAGATTTTTTAGATAAAGATGATGTAGAGGATGAATCAAAGATTGACTTAGCAGTTGAAGACGCAGCTAGAGATAGAACCGATGAACAGCTTAGAAACCCAATGGAATATTTAAGAGAAATTTATGGCGACGAGGACGCTATAAAAGAAGCAATGAGAATCGCTGGATTTGACACAAGGGCAGCCGCAGAGAATGCGATTCAGACCGACGGTGTTGCACATTTCCTATCAAGCTACGACGGTGAAGAGGTCGAATTAGACAATGGAAACGTTATGTATAGACTTAATTAATTAATCGACACATTTAAATACTAAACTAACTTAAAAAAACTATGAAGATGACAAAGAAAATATTCATTATTCCAGCACTTCTTTTAGCAGTAATTGGAGTTTTTGCATTTGCTATGATTCCATCAGCTAATATGGATAACCCAGATTCAGTTTCTATAACTTATAACTCTGATGTTTGTAAGACCGTAACACGAGCCGACGGAACTGTTGAACCTACCGAATGTTCTCATAATTTATTGTTCACTTCTGGTAAGGAATTGATTGAAAAATATTTAGGTGATACTGGTGGAGCTGTTGATGACGAAGTAGACTTAATATCTTTATGTAATGCAGCTATCGGTTGTGATGAACCTACTGCTGCTGGAACTGAAGCATTTAATGAATTAGCCACTCTTGGATTATCTGAAACAGCAGGTAGCTACTCAAGTGTCGGTGAAGGAAATTGGACTATTTCAAATACCTTTCAAGCTACGGGTTCTGTTAGCACGAATGTAACAAGATTGAGTAATAGTGATACCGTATTTGCAGGTAACTCTTTTACTTTAGTGAGTTTAGAATCGGGGGATGAATTATCGATTTCTTGGAACATCTGGGTAAGTTGATTACAAATGGTAGAACGAGATTCTAGTGGTAGATTTATTAAAGGACATAAGGTTGATGATTCTTGGAGATTAAAACTTAAACAAGCAAATTTAGGAAGAAATCAACCAGAATCTGAAAAACAAAAAAGGTCAAAAAGCCTTAAAAATTATTATTCTAAAGAAGAAAATTTAGAGAAACAAAGAAAAATACAAAAAGTCTCCCAATTTAAAAGAAGAAAAATAACTGCGACCAGAGAAGAACTAGTAGAACTTTATTGGAATAAGAAAAAATCAATACGTCAAATTGCTAAGATATTTGGAGTTCATTATAATGCAGTATATGATAGATTCAGAAGAGATAAAATTCCTAAAATGGATTCTAAAACTGCGTCTAAATTTAATCAAGGAGAATTAACAGAGAGTGGTCGTAAAAAAATTTCTAATACAGCAAAGAAAACCCAAAAGAGAATATTTGAAGACCCAGAACTTAAAAAAGAGAGATTAGAAAGATTGAAGGAAATGCGAAAATTAATTACCCCAGAAACTCTAAAAAAGATTGGAAAAACCCAAAGAGCCTTATGGAAAGCCCCAGAGTATTCAAAAAAAATGTTCAAAGCTTTTGCAGTATCTCCAAACAAACCAGAGACATTAGTTTTAAATTTGATTGTTAATATTAATTCTAATTTTTTCTACAATAAAGGAGAAGTAAATGTCGACGGAAAAATCCCAGATTTCGTAAATTTAAAAGCAAAAAAGATTTTAGAGGTTCATGGTAGAGCATTCCACGACCCAGATTTCCGTTCAGTAGTCCCTAAAAATATTCCATATCACCGAACCAAAAAGGGAACAGAAGAGCATTATACTAAAAATGGTTATGAATGTTTAGTCGTCTGGGACACAGACCTAGGCAAGAAAGAAACTCTTAATGAGATAGAGCAATTCTGTATATCCAAACATATTTAAACTTCAAATTCCTATATATTACATGGGAAATAGAATCTGGGCAATGGAGAATGTTCTTTTAACTCTTAAAAGTTTTGTTGTTTCGATTATTACTGCTTTAATCATGTTTATCCCTGTCGTCCTTGCTACAATCCTAATAAGCAAAGATATGATTCTATTTGGTCGTTTGCTCCAGGTTCTAAGCCTAGTAGGTTATTTCTGGGTTTGGGGATGGATTGCTAATAAGTTCTGGGATTGGGAATAGGTAATTTTAAATAGTTAAATAACTAATTTATATTATGAAAAAGAGTGTATTTTTGATGATTGTTTTATCCATGGTCTTGATAAACTTTGTCCAGGCTGAATCATGTATTGTAGATATTAATGATTATGAAGATAGGTTAGAAAACATTGAGAGTAAAATCGACACAATCGAATCTCATTATAACCTACTTCCCACGATAGCCCAGGATGTTAAGAATTTTCAAATAGACATCGAAGACATTCAAATAGAAGATTCAAATTTTAAGATTTATTTAGTTCCAGGAACAATTATAACCGCACTTGTTTTGATTTTAGTAATAATTTTAGTGAGGCAAAAAAATGGATGAACCAAATATACCAAGTGAAGAGAGAGAGAAGCTTTTCCCATTCGTTCCAGTATCGATAATTCCAGTTTTCGTCTTTACATTAATTACCCTAGGAATACTATTGTTTGATTTTTCTGGAAATTACTCGACGAATCCAGTAGTTTTTTATTCAATCCCTCTTTTGTATGCACTTACGTTTTTAGTTAATGATTCTTTCCCAGTAATCCTAAGCGTAATAGGGGCGTCACTTCCGACACTTAGAAGCAAGATTGTAGCTGCAATTTCAGTTCCTATCGGCTGGTTCGTTGGATGGGGACTAGTTTCAATGGCAATGGCGAAAGGCTCTATCTTCAAAATTGCTACGTATCCTTGGGCTGTAACTTCTTTAGCCACGGTAGGAACATTGTCAACATTTACAACTTCCACTAGCTTTGCATTATATTTCTTCGTTGCATTATTTGAGGAAATTGCAGCAATTATTATGGGTAAGAACGCAGCAAATTGGTTACACAGCAAGGGAATGACTGGAATCCCTGCCTCATTACTCGGTTATTTACTTGGAAGAATCGCACTAACATCTCATCATTGGTTTTCATACGGCGGACTTAGAGAGCCTTCGTTATACCTATCAGCAATGTTCATGTTCACATTATTCACAATCATGGGTCTTATCTTCGGTATATTGATGAAAGGATTCAAAGACGAGTTATCAGATTATAAAGTAATTCCAATCTCAATATTTGTTATGATGGCGGCACATCTAGCCTTTGACTTTGTTATGTCTCAACTGATGGTTTTTGTGCGTGTTGCGTTGCCCCTGCTTCATTCTCTTCCGCTCGTTTAGAATTTTATATATTTTTTTCATTTCAGACCTTGGGATTCCAAACTTTTCTTCTTTCTTCTTCCATAAGATTTCTTCTAGATAAACCCCAGCGAAGTTTTGAGTTCTAGAAATCCATTTTACCTGGGCGTATCTCTTTTTTCTCATAAGCTTTCTAACCCTCTTCCACAGTTCACGATTTTTAGAGCCGAACGCAGAAAGCCTTTTTGAATTGGCTTCTTTAGAAACCCTAAGATTATCAGTATAAATTAATGGCATATCTCTAGAGCATTTTTCTAAGGCTGCAATCAATGCAAGATATTCGATTTGCATAACATTATACTTAGTTTTGAATCTTCTTACTGAAGCCCACTTCTGATGTTTAAATTCTGAAATAACACAATAAATAGAGCCAAACTGATTGCTTCCACCATCACAATAAATCACCCCTTTCATTTTTACTTGTAGACTAGGTTAAGAATAATATTGACGCAAACACCAACAACGAACCAAAGAAGCCAATACATCTTATCCTTATTTTTAATCCCCCTTATAGTAAAATTAATCCAGAAAAAACCAAATATGAAATTAGCTAGAACCTGGGTGTTTCCAGTTCCCATATAAACTGAAAGAATTGCAGCCTTGAGTAATAAATACCAAAAAGAGAAGAATGCCGCTATAGAATCAAAAGAGCCGCTAGAAGTTTTAATTAAGAAAACAAAAATAAAAAAGATGGAAAGAGCCTCTATGGCTGGGACTAATATAAAATCTCCAATGAAGTATTCAGCCAGAAAGAAGGGGACTATAGAAAATAGAGCAATTAAGAAAATATAAATATTATCTGCGGATTTCATTTTTCAATAAATAGACCTAATTTATTTTTTTTAGAATGAACAAAATTATGACAAACATTACATAAAGTAACTCCATTCTCTAGAATTAATCTAAGTTCCTTAAAAGTGGCAAATGGTTTTTTATGGTGTGCGTGTAGAATGCGACCTTTTCTATGTCCACATTTACATTTCTGACAGGTATAATTATCTCTCTTAAAGACAGCCTTCTGCCACTCTTTATATTCGATTGAATTGTAAAACTCTTTTCTCCAATAACTAATTCCACCCTTCCAATTTGGATTAAGTTCCCCCTTTCTGCCAAACATACCATTTTTTTCACCTTTTAACAATTCACCACCAATAACTTTATTCTTCCAATTTTCAATAGATTTTTTAGATGGTTTATGACCCTTTTTAAATTGAGTTTTTATTATATTAGGATTATTCCTAGCAGAAAGAGAAAGCTTCTTCTTACTGGCTTCTGTGTGCCTCTGTAAACCCTTTTTACCTTTGTTCCATGGTTCTATTCCTTTTTGATATTCATATTTACAAGGTCTAGAGCAGAAGAAATTCTTTTGTTTTTTTAATTTTGAAGGTTTAACATTAATAGCTTTCTTACAATTATCACATTTCTTTTTAACCATAATAAAGACAGTATATTAAAATATATAAAGCTTCCGTTTTTAATTAAAAAACGAAACAACGAAAGATATTTAAAGACAAAGAATATAATTATTATATGGTTAAGATGTCGAGTAATTGTGAAATTAATTTAGAAAAATTAATAGCGACTAGAATGTTAATAAATGCAAACTCTGGAGGAGGTAAATCGTGGGCTATTCGTAGATTTCTAGAACAATCACAAGGACAAGTCCAACAGATAATTTTAGACCTAGAAGGAGAATTTATTTCATTAAGGGAAGAGTATGATTATTTATTGGTCGGTAAAGAAGGAGAAATCCCAGTTAGTATCAGAACCGCAGAACTATTAGCAAAAAAGCTTTTAGAATTAAATGTAAGCACAGTTATCGACTTGTCAGAATTAAAACATTCAGAAAGAATAACGTTTGTTAAAAGATTCTTAGATAGTTTAGTCAATGCACCAAAAAATTTGTGGCACCCCGTTATTGTCGTTGTTGATGAAGCACACCAGTTTTGTCCAGAAAAATCAAAATCAGAATCTATGAGTTCTGTAATTGATTTAATGACAAGAGGAAGAAAAAGAGGATTTTGTGGAGTTTTGGCAACGCAAAGAATATCAAAGTTGCATAAGGACGCTGCTGCAGAATGTAATAATCAAATGATAGGAAGAACAGGATTAGATATTGATATGAAAAGAGCAGGTGATATTCTAGGATTTACTTCCAAGGAAGATATTAGAAGTTTGAGAAATCTTAAAGCAGGTGAATTTTATGTTTATGGCTCTGCCTTTGGACATGACGGAATTGAAAAAATCAAGGTAGGAGATGTTAAAACAACACATCCAGATAGGACTAGGGGAATTTTAGTAATGGAATCATCTCCAACACCAGAGAACATTAAGAAGATTATGAAATCAGTTATTAATTTGCCAAAGGAGGCAGAAGAAGAAATAAGAACAACTGAAGATATGAAAAAAAAGATTAGAGAATTGAAAACAAAATTAACAATAGCGGAAAAGTCTAAAATTATTGAACAAAAAATAACTGAAAAATTAGTTAATATAACTGATGATAAAGCATTACAGAAAGCAAAAAATGAGGGTTTTAAAGAGGCTGAAAGATTTTACAAGTCTTATATAAATCCAATAGAACAAAATACAAAGAAGTTAAGAGGTTCAATTTTAAGACTTGTAAAAAACTCACAGAATTTATTAGAATCAAAAGCATTTACGATAGTTGGGGATTTTCCAATTTATTCACCAACACCAGTTAAGGTAAAGTCAAATATTCATACTGACGGAAATCGTGGGTTCAAATCCCACCAGGACGCAAGTTCTGTAGAGAAGCGGTTTATCTCGCCGTCTAAGGTTGGTAGAGATTCGACTTCTCTCGCACCTGTTGGTGTAGTGCGTGGTGACAGCCAACCCAAAAATATAAATGCAGGGGCTATGCGAATGTTAAAAGCTGCTGCGATGTTTTATCCAAATGAAGTTAGTCGTGCTAAGATTGGTGCTATAGCTGGTATGTCATATAAAAGCGGAACTTTTAGCACATACCTAACTACATTGAAAAGAGAATCATTAATTGTCGGGCAAGGAAATTCTTTTAGTATAACTGACAATGGTTTAGAGGTAGCAGGAGATGTTGAACAGATTCCAACAGACCCAGAAGGATTAGTTTCATTATGGGAAGGAATAGTAAAAGGTGGTGCTTCTAGAATGTTAAGAGTTCTTTTTGATAATTACCCAAATTCTTTAAGTCGTGAGGAATTAGGAGACTATGCTGAAATAAGTTCTACTTCTGGAACATTTTCAACATACCTAACGACATTAAAACGAAATGGACTTATCAAAGTAGAAGGTCAAGAAATTAAAATTTCCGAGGAGTTTTTCTAATGGAAGAAACAATAACAATAACAATAAAGACTGTTAATCATAAAAAGTTAGCACAGCTTAAAATAGATAAGAATCTGAAGAAATTTGATGACGTTCTAGAATATCTATTTAAGAAATCTAAGATTTAAAACTTTAGAGGCGATGATAAAAAGAAATTACTTCGATGGATATTTAAAGCATAGTTCCATATTTATTTTATGAAGTCAAAAACTCCATTAAAAATATTAGAAAGGAATAGAGCATGGAGAAAGAATAATCCAGAAAAATTTAAGTTATCAAGAATTAAATGGGAGAAAAATAATAAATCTAGACAGCGTGAATTACAAAAGATTTGGGCTAGAAAAAGTAGAGCTAAAAAAGCTAATGAAAGGGCAATTAAGAAATTGTTTATGGGATTATCTAAGACAGAGACCATTAAGATTAATAGGAAAATAAGAAAATTAAAACGTAACGTCAAGAAAGTTAATAAAATCAAAAGAGGAAAATGGTCAAAAGAAAAACAAAAAGAACTTTCAAGAAAATGGAATCGAGAAAATCGTAGTAAGATGAATGAATATGAGAGAAGAAGAAAGGTGAGAAAAAGAAATGTAATTGAAAACTTTACTAATAAACAATGGGATAATAAATTAAAATCGACAAAAGGATTCTGCCCTAATTGCAATAAAAATATAGGAATTAATAAATTAACGTTAGACCATACGCCACCAATAAGTAAAGTGACAGTGGGCTTTATTTATACTATAGATGATGTTTCTCCATTGTGTAGGGTATGTAATTCCAGAAAATCTAATAAAATATAAACCCTAGAGTTATAATAACAGCAAAAATTGAAATTTCTTCGATATAGAATATCTACTCAACCTCAATTTTTAGTATCCATTAAAACACCTCTAGGGAAAAAGAGGTGATAAGATAGTTAATTAGTTAATCCTTATAAACTTTTCTAAAAAATAAAAAAGGTGATAAATGCCGAAGCATTTACCACCCTCGGATTAACAGAAGCGTAAGCCTCCATCAAACCAAAAACCTCACAGTTTCGGGATACTGTAAACCGTAGTCGTTCCCAAAAAGACTACTCATCCAGACGATTATGGGTCGTCGAGTAACATCCAGGCACATTCGATTAGAGCATACATAATAACCGATTTTGGAAGTGAATAAGAAAGGATTTTATTCTTTATAAAATTATCGGATAAGGAAATCTGTAAGAAAAACTTATATATCCTCGGTGAGTGGTGATTTTATGGACGGGGAACTACTAAAATTAGAGGCAGCAGAGTTAAGTATGCTCTCAAATAAGAAATTAAATTTAATTATCACCTCTAAGGGGTTTAAGCACATTCCTAAAAATATGCAAGATAAAATATTAGATTTAAAATATATTGTAGAAAGATATTAATGCAAAGTTATTTAAAGACGTTTTTCTTAAATATAATATGGTTACTAAGAAAATAGGAGGTCTAAAGTGCGATTCTATAGAGAAGATTCATAGAAAATATCCAGATTCAAAATTTGATTATAAAGGTCTCAAATGCCGAACAAAAATTAACGGTAAGCCTACAGATGTTATATTTTATGATTTAAAAGACAAAGGGAAAAAATCTAAAGGAGTAGAAGTATACTCTGGCAGTAATTATATTGTAGGGTCTAATTCCCCATCATATTCTAGGAGATATAATCCAGAAAAAGTCCCCTCTAATATTAAGCCAATAGTCGGCGAGTTAAAGAAAAAGCATTCAAAGACTAAGTGGAGTTCAAAGTCATATATGAATCTTAATTAATCGGTTTATTTTTTATAAATTTCAGATTTAATTGATAGATATTAATTATCTAAAAAGTTTTCTAAAGATTCTTGTAAATTCACCTTACAATTTAAGACGGTTGTTTGTCCGCCAGAATATTTAACCATCTTTAGCTTATCCAAAACATCCATCATCAAAGTCCATTTATTGTGCCACTTCCTATCAGAGAAAAATGGGTTGTCTCCTCTACGCCATCCACTATGCCCTAATTCAGCCCTGTCAGAGAAAGTTAATGCAAGAACTGGGGATTTTATAGGCTCTCCCTTGTTCAAGTAAAGAATCGCCTCAATAAGCTTTTTCATTTCATTTTTATAGATTACTGTTTGGACTTCTCTAGCTTCATCACCCCTTTTTGGCTTTTGATACTTTACTACTATTATGTGGTCTATCATGTCGATTATCTTAAAACTGCTCTTTCCTTTCCATGCGTCAACCTCAACCTCTAAATTAATCTCTGGATGAAAATGGTCGTATGCGTTTAATAATCCTTCAAATAAAAATCTATACTCAATATTCTTCTCTCTTCCATACTTAGAAATTCTTCCCTTAATCCAACCACGCATATCTTTAGCAGTTGTTTTCCCTTCAAACTTTGTTTCAGACCTACTAACAATTACATCGGTGACTACGTGCTTATTTTGAATTTCCATTTTTCCTCCAGATAAAATATAATAAAATAATCGCAGTTAACAAGCAAGGAGCATAAAATATAAAATTACTCTGAGGACTAGGAAAAAAAACTAGAAGCAGAATGATGACAACGGTCGATATTATTTTAATTCCCATATTCAGAGTTTGGATTTACTTCAAGATAACATTCTTTGCATAACCATTCTTCTTCCCATGAAAAAACTTCCTTACAATCTTTTTCACATTTTTCACATTTCATTAAAATTCACCAACATATTTTTTAAAATCTTACTAACCAAATTAATATCCCAACCATTCCCAGCTAACTTGTATCTCTGCGTATTACTCAATCCATCTAAATTAATTCCATCATCTAAAAATCCCATCAACCTAAAACATTCTTTCGGAGTAAGTCTTCTAACTCTGAAATCTTCAAAAACAAAATTATTCTGTTGCCAAAAAGAACTACTTATTGAAGGGCATATCTCTTTTAGACCACCCTTGTTAAATCCTCTAGCCCTTTGTAATATAAACGGTTGACGTCTTCCACCTTGCATAGTATTAAGTGTTGGGCTTATTCCACAAGGATTATAAATTCTATCGTTTGAATGTTTTGGATTATTTATTTGGATTATTTTATCTGCATTGGTTGCACTAATGGTTGGACTTATACCGTTATCTGAATATACTCGTCTAGTCGATTCAAATTCAATTTCCTTTTCATAAATTTCAGTTACCTGTTTGTCGTAAGTATTTGGAAATCCAATTAAATCTTTTAATTCTCCCCAAACTTTTGGGGAAGGAATTGCCCTACTTTTATCAACTCTAAAATAATGTTCAACCTGTGTAGTTGGAAGCTTTACAAACTCTGATATTTCTTTAATAGTCAAAGAACCTTTATTATTTCTCAAAAATTCATTTATCTCTTTTGGGGTTTCAAACATTCTTTTTTTACAAATCTGTTTAATCATCCCTGTCTGAATGATTATCTGTTTTGGTTGCTTGTAATCTGTAGCCGAAAGACAGCTCATAACTTCAGTATTTTCCGAATAAACAGAGCCTCTTTCACCACCTTTGTTCAGATTAGCCACTTCACCATTAGATTTCTCCTTAAATGTAATTTTTTCAACCATTTTATCGCTTAAAAAATATTTTTCATCAACATCTTCCTCTAAAATATCCTTAAGAAATATTTTCAATTCCTCCTCTTTTGGAAATTTAAAATCAAACCAATTAACATTCCCTTTAAGAAAACAAACAAAAAATACCCTATCTCTATTTTGAGGTATGCCATGGTTTTTAGTGTTTAAAACTTGCCATCTGACATTGTAGCCAATCCTATCTAACTCACTCAATATTTTTTCAAAAGTAGCTTTATGTTTTTTATTTGTAAGACCCTTAACATTCTCTAATAACATCATTTTAGGTTTTTTGACTTCAGCAATTCTTATAATTTCATAAAATAGAGTTCCTATAGCGTCTAATTCACCCTTTCCTTTTCCTGCTACAGAGAAAGTCTGACAAGGAAACCCACCTGTAAGTATATCAAAATCTGGCAAATCGATTGGATTGATTTTAGTGCAATCTCCGAAATTATGGTCAAATTCTTCATCAAACTGCGGATTAGTTTTTGGCATATTTATCCAATGGTTTTGGTTATAACATTGACAAGCGAATTTATCTATTTCAGAATACCCTATACATTCAAAATCAACACCCAGTTTCTTTAGTGCAAAACTAGCTCCACCAAAACCTGCAAACATCTCAAACAATTTTAATTTCTTCATTTTCTAAAAAATATACCTCTTAGCCAGACCAGCGAGAATCGCAAGGAGAACAACGATTCCAACAGTCCAATTAATAATTTTATCACCATCCATTTTATTCTGAATCTCCGCAGTTGCAGACAACATCAGGGCAATTTATTTCATTGACTATTGTAAAATTATAATCATTCTCATTACTTGTGGATGAGTTGAATGAAGCGTTGATATAAGTATTAGGCTCTAGTGTTACTTCCTGGTTGTTAGTGCTTTGAAACTTTCCATCTTTTACCAGATTTAGAAACATGAAGCCGCCAATAAGAATACAAACTATCGAGGCAAAAAAGAATAATCGAAGAAATGAATAGAACTTTTTATTGACTACTTTCTGTGTTGGCATTACTGGTTGTTTGTGTAATTCTTTTGCGGTCTCGTCGACGTTTGGGAGTTTTCTATAAAGAGGTTTCTCCCCTGGAACAAATTCACCATTAAGCGGCACATCAAAAGGACTAGGATTTCCCATCTGCCAGTTCTCCTTTTTCAATATTAATTCTAGGAAAGATAGATTGGTTGGCTGCTTCCTGTAGTGCTTCTTGCCTAGTAATTTCTTTAGCCTCTTTGAATATCATTGTTTCTTCACTCCGTCATTTTCATGTAATGCGAACTCTGATTCTTTGATTTTCTTATCGAATAGTTCTTTTGTATCTTCAAATCTTCTTTTTGCTTGTTCTATTCTTTCTTTTGCAAATCTTATATATGATTCGTGATATTCTTTAAGATTAGAATGAATTTGTGATTCATCAACCATATAACCATTTTTATCGCTATATTTCGTTTTGATTCTATATCTATTGCTATTCTCAAGAACTTTTAATATTTCTACTTCTTCTTCTTGATAAATAGCTTTATCTCCTTGTTTGAATTTCATTCAGATACCTCTTTGACATTTAAAGCGTCGTGAGTTTTCTCTGGCAGAGTTGGTTCACGAGTTATCTCTTTTACTTCTTCTATAAATTCATTGTGTGATTTCATTTTAACTTCACCTTTTTTATTTCTACCAAATCTCCATCTTTTAGAGTCTTATCATCTGTTGGGATAGTTACTCTTCGCTGTTTATTTTTATTCTCCCTTACGGTTGAAATTATCTTTTTATTCATAGGTTTTATAGGTTATTTAGGTTTATATAGTTATCGGTTTTAAGACACTTGCTCATTCTAATGCGAATAGATGGATGTGGGAAGCCTCCGTGTTACAATACACCTTACCAATCCCACATCCTAAAACTTCGGTAAGCATTATTCAGACTCCTCTAATTCCCATTCGTTCATAGACGCTTCATCAATCATCTTCAAACCTCTCTCAAATAATAATAGATTTGACTTATCCTTAAAATGTCTCATAAACTTATGGTCGTGATAATACTCCTCGTCACTTCCTTTTTCGGCAGTAGGATTTTGCTTTTCTTCAGATAACAAAGTTATTCCAAATACTTCTGTATCTCCTTGCTTATATTCAAAAGTTGTAAGAATATTATCTTCCGCCAACATTACTTCTGTATTTTCCATTTCTTTAATTCCTCCTTGTATCTTTAACAAGTTTCTTTTAGTTAAAGGCATTCTGTTATACAGAACGGCACACTTGGTAGAACAAGTCAAACATCGGTATGGTCTTAGTGGAATTTTATAAGCTCTGTCCCTCATTCCCTTAACCCGTCTATCAAATTCTTTCTTACAGATTATGCAGATTCCTTTATCACTTCCCATACTAATCAGATTGCGTCGTTGATTCTTTTAGTTGCTACTTCAAAATATTCTTTATCTAATTCCATACCTATAAAGTTTCTTTTAGTATTAACACAGGCAACACCAGTAGAACCAGAACCCATACAATTATCTAACACTAAATCTCCTTCGTTTGTATAAGTTTTAATTAGATACTCACATAACTTAAATGGCTTTTCTGTTGGGTGGAAGAATCCCTTATGCCCTTTTGAAAAGTTTAATATAGATATTGGATATTTCTCATTTGTTATTACTGTTTCATTCATTTTATATTTTCCATAAACATTATTGGTTGGGATTCCGAATCCTCTTTTGTGATTCTTTTCCCCTATTTCCATCTGGGGATTATATTCAACTTGTTTCTTAGAAAATATTATAATATCTTCATGATTTCTTAATGGTTGTCTATTACAATTTAAAAATCCAGTAGTTCTATTTCCCTTTTTCCATATCAAATTATATCTCCATAATTTTTTATTACTTGTCATAAGTTCTGCAGAAAACAACCCCTGTCCAAATAAAACTATCGCACCTTTGTCCTTTATTATTCTTTCATATTGTTTCCATAATTTATCAAATGGTATTACACAATCCCACTTGGTAGCTTGATTTGATTTTAAAACTCCATAAGGTAAATCACAAAGAATCATATCTATTGATTTATCTGGGATATTCTTCATCTCTTCCAAGCAATCTCCGTTTATTAGTTCCATCAGTTCGTCTTAGGTTTGGTTGGCGAAGCTCTTAATATTTGCATTCCTAAACTAAGAAGCTCTCCATTATTTAATTTTAAAAGAAAATCTAATCTACTACTTTCTTCGGGAGCATTAAGTAATTCTTTT
>Ga0208904_1000212_pt1 | contig 50826 bp, 69 predicted proteins | sample AntAceMetag02UKB_FD_184774 | JGI IMG/M metagenome (GOLD analysis project Ga0208904, IMG submission 184774) | Saline lake microbial communities from Ace Lake, Antarctica - Antarctic Ace Lake Metagenome 02UKB (SPAdes) (version 2) | ecosystem: Environmental > Aquatic > Non-marine Saline and...
TAGAACTATAATACCAACTTCGCCATTCACACTTGTAACTGGAGCCACATCAGAACCAATCTCCCATTGTGTGTTAGTTAAGTTATACTTTAAAATTGAATTACTAATAGGAGTTAATGTAGAATCTACATCATTTAAGTTTTTCAGTCCACCAAAGGATACACTCGAAGCAATTAATACATTTGTTGTTTCTTCCTCGATGCTAACAGTGTTCGAATCCTCTACAATTTCAATATTCATATTTATCACTCATCAATTGTTATGCTTCTATTTATTTCTACCTTACCCTCTAGTATGTATGATGCATCTAAAGTCACAGGTTTTATAAATCTTATATCATACATGGCATCTGAAAAATCATAAGTAACAGTATCAGTTTTTGCAATGATTAAATATACAATTCCAGATATCGCTTCAGACATATCAATTCCATTATTCGCGATTGTAAGCTCTTGTATAACTGTATCATTATAATATTGCCTAATCTGCATTTTAACTAAGTAATCAGTTAAATTAATAACCGATCCATCATCCTCAGTCAGGGTCAATTTAATTTTCCAGGACTCACCTTGGACAATTGATATATCATAACTTCCTACTTCACTCATTTTCACACCTAATTAAATTACCTCAATAAATAAATAAACCACAGCAGTTAAAAATGTAACTACACCAGCCACAATTCCTGTGTATGCTAATGCCTTTCCTTCTTTTTTATCTATCCAGCTCTGTTGTGTTCTATCCCGTACATCGAGAATCTGGATCTTCTTGCAATGATCCTTTGTTTCGCTTTCTAACTTTACAACCTTACCATTAGTCTTTGTTGCCTGGATCTTCACATCATTGACTTTTGTGTCAATGATGTCAGTCTTATCATGAAGCCTATCAATCTTTATGTCTAAATTTTTTATGTTATCATTAATTAAAAATATTACATCTTTATATGAAATATCATTGCTTTCCATCATACTTTTACACCTTTATACTTTATATCCTTATATCTTTATATTTCTCTATTGCTCCACTATATTCTTCATTTTTATATTAGCTATTCTATCACCGTCATCTAAGTCGGCTACAAAGTACTCGCTTGTGGTATAGGTTGTGTCTTGTACTGGATTAGTTCCTGAACCACCGCTTGGGTCTACTAATGTCCAGTTAGTGTCACCAAAATCACCACCTTTTATGAACACAGCGAATGTATTAGCAGGATAAACAACACTTCCACCTGCTCCTGAGATGTCCGGGAACACACCCTCGCTGGATAGTCGTGCGACTTTTAGTCTGTAATAAGTGTTGTTGTCGATGTAAGATGCTGCTGTTACAAATAAAATAGAAATTCCAGAATTAATTAATGAAAGTTTCTCATCTGAACTTATGTTTATTCTATATCCCCCATTATCTGCTGAGTTCGTATTTGAATCTAAAAATGAAACTGATATTGAATTTCCAGCTCCACCTTTATACAAATCAAATTCCCATTCACCATAGGCTTGTTTGCTCTGTACAGCAGTTGTGCCTGCACTGTCACACTCTAGGTACTTAGTCCCAACCTTCAAGTCTGTAAGCACAGAGTCTGCTATTGCCATTTCATCTGTAAAATAAGTACCAGTGCCAGTTATGAAGGGGTCTTTAGTTCCAACAATGCCATCAGCACCGTCGTAGATCATGTTGTCTCTAAAGTACACCTCTTGAAAGGAATTGTGGTATGCCTTAGCCTGAGTTGGTGTTAGTTCATAATTATAAAAATTCAAGTCAGCAATATCAAATGCACCATAGGATGTATCATTCAGAGCTAGTGTACACGCACTCATATCTACATCAGTTGAGCTGGTAATTACCACATTATGCCAAAGCCCAGCTGAGATTGTATCATTATCACTACCATTAATATAAGCATTATCAAACTCTGCATAGGTTAATGTTCCTGCACTTGCTAGTATTAATTTATCATTAGCTGCACCCTCGAGTATTTGCTCAGTTGTAGTCGCTAGTTTAATTCTGAAAGACACAGACTTTACATTGCCTAGATTTCCTAAAACTTCTTTGTCATCCACGCCATCAAACACAAGGCTGCCTTTGCCATCACTCAATGCACCAGAGATGGTACCAGTATTCCCATTCCCTGAGGTGTCAGTTAGAACACCATCCCCGCTTGGGATCATGTTATAAGATGCTACTAGACCAGTCTCCTTGCTCAGGTCAGCCTGCTTAAGAACTGGACTTGGGGCGTACTTAGTTTCATATAAGTTAAAAGAGTGTTGAAACTCCTCCATTAAATCGTTTCTTTCTTGTGTGGTTAGAAGTGCATCAAAACAAATGATTCTAGCAATATAAGTTTTTGTAGTTGGTGTAACTTCTAGGTCTGTTGAGAAATCTATACCACCACTAAATTGGCTTTCGGACATCTGCCATTCATTCAATACAGCAACATCACTATCTAAGTTATTAACATAATTCTCGGTTAGTCCAGTTCCTGAATATGAACCACCAGTAATTTCGAGCTTATCAGAACCATCATCTAAAAGAATTTTAGTGTTATCTATTGGTTTTATAAACATTATAATGGTCTTAACCCCAGTTAAAGTTACACCACTATCAATATCAGTAGCACTACCATCAAACAGCATAGCCTGACCCTTCTCGGTCTGCTTAAACCCACCAGTACCTGCTGTTAGTGTGCCTTTTATATTACTTACAGTATCTCGTAAACTCCCAAGTCGTGCATCAAAATTAAAAATCATAGACATATTATATCCCTCATAAATTTTTCATAATAATCTTGCCATTTACTTCTATTCCAATTTGTTTTAGCATGACAAACATTACATAAGGTTATTAAATTAATTAATTCATTATTATTTTTATTATAATCTATATGATGAATATGAAGTATTCTTTCTTTATCTGATATTCCACATTCTTGACAAATATAATTATCTCTTTCTCTAATTAACTGTTTTAATTTATTATTCCATTCTTTAGGATAAATTTCAAAAGAAATACCTCCTTTCCATCCTGGTGCATTTTCTCCTTTATATATTTCTCCAAAATGTTTTGACATACAATCTTTAGAACAATAAGGTAAATGATGTCTTACACTTAAACTTCTTTTTATAATACTTTTACCACAATAAGTGCATTCTACTTCTGAATATTTTCGTTCTATTCTATAATTATCATAACACTTTCTATTACAAAAATGTATTGAATGTCTATTATCTTCATTATTAGTAATCAATACTTTTTCACCACAATAATTACACATAACAAGTTTACCAGTGAATCTTATACTATCCACACCAGAAGGTTGAGGATTTTTAATTTGATACTTTTTTTGTGCATCGTGTAATTTTTGTTTAGTTTCGTCTGTCATGGGATTTTCTTCCTTCCATTTATATAAACATTCTTTACAACAAAAATGGTGACTATCTCTTTTACATCTAAATGGTTTCTTGTTAAACCTAGTTTTACATTGATCACATTCTACCATGTTTGCTACTTTATTCATTTCTTTTCACATTTAAACACAAAATTCCGATAGCCGATAACCGATTACCAGATAAAATATTATATTTTTTGAAATATTATGGTACTACTGCACAACGCAGCCCGAGGCCGGTGCTCAAGGTCGAAGGACCATCGTTCAGGAGCAAGGCCAAAGACCCAGCATAAGAACCAGAGCCCCAGGAACCACTCCGCAGGAACCCACGCACTGTCGTTGATGCACTTGATCTATTACTATTGGTGTATATTCTACCCACACCATTGCTTGAGTTGTAATTCCCACGCATAAACAAATCATTCCTACTCAAAGTAGTGTTACCTAAGTCAGTTTCATCTATATATTTTACATCACTATCAGCCTGGTTGTATCCAAACCAATTAAACCCAGCATTATTCTCAGTACCATCATCATTGAACCCATCAGGCTGGTCTTTGCTTTGGATTGTATCACTGCACCAATTCCATACATTCCCTGCAAAGTCCCAAATGCACTGACCATTACTCAAAAATAAAGTACGTCTTTGGTATCCTGAGCTCTGACCAGTTCCTGAGTATCCATCATTATCATCCGTGCTCGCTGCTAGACTGTTTGCTGGAGTTCCGTCATTGTGCCCACTATAAATATAACCAGTTCCCACTGTTCCTGAGCTCCAGTTAGACTTGACATTTTCTATGTTCCTGGCAATGGACATCCATTGTGTGTTTGTAATTAATTGAACAGTGCAAGTTGCAAGGTCTGAGTCCAGTGCTCTAAAGCTATCTTGAAGTGCTGCACACTCTGCTATGCTCGCAGTTTGGGTTATGTTCACCCAGGGAGTTCCGTCTGCCCTGCTCTCTGCCTCATAAGCTGAGTCATAAGCTATATTCCCATCAGCAATACCCTTAATCTTCATATCATACTTAGACACAAAGAAACCCTTAGCGCCTGTTATGTAATCCGCTGGGACATACACAAATCCTTTATCTGCCATTTTCCGCATTATATGCTCTGAGGTTCTGCCTCTGTACTTTCTTTTGTGGTACATCGCCTCTACTTCACCAGGAGTCAGTGTGCCTTGATATATCTCAACTAAGTCCATTGTGCCTAGAAATTCATCTGAATTAGAAAATCTTGAACCAATTAATGTTTTATTGGCACCAGTTCCTTCTATTAAAGTTATTCCAGTTATAATTATTTCATTATTAACTCCTGCTACTGTAGTAGTAGTTGCAACACCATTAACATAAGCAGTCCCACTTTGAGCACTTAAATTTCCAGTAGTTACATCAAATCTAACAAAACCAACTCCATCAACATTAGTCCCTTCACAGGTAAATAAATATCTATAACCTGCAAAACTCGTAGGATTACATCTAATCCTCACACTATAAGTACCATTCAAATCAAGGTCATAATTTATCTTAGAGCTTGTACCATTAAATGTTCCCTTTCCATTACTGAAGTCTACATCGGTTGGTACACCATTATTTATTTTTCTTGTTATTTGTTCTGATTCAAAGGTTTCCTTAAAAATAAGAGAACTACTTATACCATAACGTGATTCTTTAGTCATATTTATTACCCTCAAATATATTATAAATCTTACTAATATGTTCTTTAAATTCTTTAGTCATATTACCACAAATACATTTACATAACCATTTATTACTACCATTATTAGTTTTACCATTTAATTCAATAACCGTTAAATCACCAAATTGTTTTCCAGTTAAATCATGTGCTTTTCTTGGCATATCATCACTTTATAAGTATCATCCAGCGTCATCTGGTCTCCATCGAGTCCGTCATATCAACACTGGGGTTCATTGTAGCTATGCGTTATGCTCAACACACAATGCATAGGTCTATAGATTTATTCTTGTTGAGTATAATGTGCTTTAAGTTCTTCCCAGGTCATGTCGCCCTTGAGTTCATTAAAGACTTCTTCAACTCCCCAGTGTTGGTACACATCAAAGTCTTCTAAAAACTTAACTTGTGTAGTAGGGGTATAATAAACTACAGCACTTATCAGTTCATTAGTATCCACATCATACTCAGCTGGAGTGATAATGTGTTTACCTTTTAGCTTTAATTCCATATCTGACACTAACATTTGTTTAGCAGATTTTACTTCATTATAAATAGCCTGGATATCTTCAACCTTCAAGTGTACATTGCCTGGGTTATCAGTAATATAACTATTCATAATTGTCATTGCGTTAAAGTCATTATTCCCAAAGTTAGCATAACCATCTTTAATTTGTTGCACTATTTTTATTTTTATTGCATCTTCCATATCATTCACCTATTAATATATATTATTTAAGGATACTCGTGATAGTATACCTTTACGTCTGTTGTATTTGCTATAGTATTACCTGAGCTATCCGCAGTTAGTGTAGTACCAATACCATCAAGAATGTCTTGTGATAAAGTACCACCTTCACTTTCTTTAATACCGTTCATATAAATTGTTATACTAGATAACCACCATCTACACAAGACATATATTCAATTGTTACTGTTAGGTCTGTTGCGGTTGCTCCTGTTCCTTGTAGGTCAATTGCTATGGTCTTTGTTGCGGCAAGTCGTACTGCACCAGTCCAGCCTACTTGTTTATCAGCTGCGTCCAGGTTTGCCTGTATAGCATCAGTAGTACCAATAAATTCTACTACTTGATTCACTCCACCCTCAACTGCACAGGTTGTCATATCTGCTGTTTGTGCTGCATCAGCGTGAATTGTCACTGACTTAATCATACAAGGCTGTGTAGTAATTGTTGCAACTGTAGTTACTCCTGCATTAGCTGCTGCTGTAATACTTACTTCTTTAACTTGAATTACACCGTATTCTCTTCTATAAGCAGTTGGGGTTGCTGTTGTCCCGTCCAAGAAATCTTGATTTGTGTCTACTACTGTGTCAATAGTTACTAAACTTGCTGGTATATCAGTTACCACTGCTGTGTTTAAAGTTGTAATTGTAGCAGGAATTGTTGTACCAGTATCTGCAAGAATATCTGTAACATTACTTTGAAGTGTAGTTAATGCACCAGCATCAGGAATTACATCAGTTACTGCTTTTACAGCAGTCACATCACTTTGAAGTGTTGTGATTGTGCCTGGAATTGTTGTTCCTGTGTCATTTAAAATATGTGTAATATCACTTTGAGCTGTTGTAATTGTTCCAGGAATTGTAGTTCCTGTATCTAACACAATTTGCTTAGATACGGCTACTAATGAATCACCCGCAGTTGTGTCAGATTTCTTACCTACTACATCAACAACGTTTACATCATCAGCAGAGTCCTCTGCTGGGACTGCAATCTCAGTTGTGAAGTCGGTCTTAGTTAATTGATTTTTCATTCATAATCACCCTTAATAACTCTTTATTATATTATCATTTATAATATTAATACATTTATCTATATTATTTATTATATCATGTTCCCAAAATCTTAATAATACCCAACCACATTTAAATATATATGCATTTTTAGATTTATCACGATTTTTAACATCTGTTCTATTATGCCAATAATCACCATCACACTCAATTATTATTTTATCTTTAATAATAGCAAAATCACAAACAAATTTATTCTTAAAATTATATTGATGTATATAATTTATACCACACTTTTTTAATTTATTTTTCATTATAATTTCTATATTAGTATTTATTTGTTTATATTTACCATTAATTAAGTTTTTAATAGTTGCATTTCGCATCAATTGCTTTGATGCCTCAGTGTGTTTTTTATCTTTCATACCAGAAACTCTACCAGTCATTATTTTACTTTGACGTGCTCTTTGTGTTAATGATATAATTTTACCTTTATGTATTTTACTTATCTTTTGTTTAAAACTTAATGATTTGGGTCTTCCTTTTAATGTTACACTTATTTTTTGTTTAACACTTTCAGGCATAGATTTTCCTTTCAACCAATTATTAGCACCAACTTTCAATTTTGTTTCTTCAGAAAGATGTTTACCTAAACGTGATTGTCTTAATTTTTCTTTAGAAACATCATTATGTCTAAAATATATAGGATGACCTTTTTGAAAACCTTTAAGTCCTTTTGTCATATATCATTACCAACTTTTTCTCTGTTTTATGATGAATGTATTTGTAGCACCATTATTGATTACTTTATACCTATAATATTTATAGTTGAGATTATCAAAGTCCCATGCAAAGGTTAAAGTGCCATTAGTCACAGCCATACTATTCACTGTGCTGTCGTTCTCTGCATCATAACCATAAATTGAAATCCAATCCCTGTTAGCTGCAGTTGCGTCTTCGTCATTTGTGGCTTCAATGGTCATTGTAATTACACCATCACCGTCAATGAACTTACCAGTCACACTTAGATTCTTATAACCATCCATTGTTGAACCACTTGAGCTTGGGTAGTAGTTTGTTGCAGCTGCCACGTCTGTGGTGTCAACTACCGATTCTGTTACATATCTTGCATAAGCTGGGTTCTGCACACTATTCTTCTGTACATCTAAGCCATAATCCATACTCACTAATGGAGCATTGATTCCTAGTTCATAAACATCACCACTTGCGAATGGTGTGCCTGCACCGTTAATTGTTAATACGCCTGAGCTAATTGTTAATGTTACTCCATTCAGACCACTCACATAATAAACTGCACCACTTCCTGCGGTTGGGATTATCTTAACATATACTAATTGTGCATTGCTTGTTATGGCTGGATAATCTCCAGTTAGTGTGGCTGTTACATTAGAAGTGTACGCAATTGCTCCACCTTCAGTTCCTACTCTGAAATTAGCAAATGGAATTGGTAACTCAGCGTCTAAGCTTGCATCTACCTTTAGCTTGCCTGAGCTTGTGTATTGTTGGATTACTCTATCACCATCAGTAAAGGTTGGGGCTGTAGCATTGTACTGTCCACCAATTGGAACTGGATAATCTGTTCCTGGATAAGCTGCATTATCTGCTACTAAAGCTACACCAGCGATTGAGCTTACATCACTTTTTAATGAATTAATAGTTGCTATAATATCTACTTCACTTGTGCCATCTGTAAGTGTTACAAAACCTGGTCTGGCTGTTGCGTCCATAGTTGGCATTGTGTTAGTACCATCTGTTATATATTGATAACCTGCTCTTCCTACAGCATCCATTGTGTTTGCAGTGTTTGTGCCATCTGTCAAATAAAAATAACCAGCTCGACCAACAGCATCAAGAGTAGGCATATCATTAGTTCCATCAGTAACATTTACATTTAATGCTTTCTTAGATCCTGTAGACTCTACTACAACCTCAGTTGTACCATCAGTTATGTTTGTCATTTGTGTTTTATCAGTAAATCTGCTTGTGCCTCTATACACAATCTCGAATTCATCAGTACTCAATGGTAACGGTGTACCAGGTTCTTGATTCGCTATTATAATTTTTAAAGTTGTAGCAGTTACAACTGCACCTTTAGTGTTATAAACCCAACCTTGAGTTTTATTTTCTACTTTAATTATATCTTCTAACACTAATCCTGCTACACTATCAAATCCAATTATATCTGTGTCATCACCTAGATTTGTAGTTGTTACATAATAATCATGCCCAGAGGCCTCACTCATCTCTGCTGTGATAGACATAGAGTCTACGGTTACAACTGCATCAACTGGTAACGGATTTGTGGCAGTTGCCATGTTTATTCCGTCTTTTCCAAGAACTAGAGTTTTCTTAACACCACTGGAATAATCCTGTGTTCCAGGAGTGTCTGTTTTTTTTGCCATCTTTAATCACCATTTTTTTTATTTGAGTATACATACCCATAGGATTATGAATCCCAATATAAATTGTAAATATTAATGCTATATATTATATATATTTAACATAATTTAATTTATAAATATATTTAATATTTTATTACTTTTTTACTTTTTCTTCTGATTTAAGTGCAATATTCTTCTTAACTTCTTTTTTTAATGGTTCTTTCTTTACTTCTTCTTTAACTTCTTCTTTAACCTCATTCTTCAATTCTTCTTTAATTTCTTTCTTTATTTCTTCTTTAATGTCTTCTTTCTTTTTAATTAAAATACCTTGCTTAACTAAGCTTTTTAGTTCTATGCTTTTATTATAAAAATCATCTTTAATCTCTACATACTCAGGTTGTTTTTGTTTAATCCAATCCCTGAAAAAAGACTCACCATTTACTGTTGTTAAAAATGTGTTACTATAATTCTCATTCAATTTTAAATTTACCATGTGTATATTCACCTAATTCCCTAATCCTTTTATGCATTCTTTTATAACAAATGATGCAAACGAGGTATGGTATTCACATCATTTATTATAAAAATATTAATCGATTTAAACAAACTTAGCTGAGCCTCTGAAATAAAATAGACCTTTTCTTAAGATTGTTGCTGATGTTGGTAATGCTTGAGTTGATAAACTTGTGAATGTTCTGTTTCCTGCTGTTCCAGTTGCTACAACTGCTGTTCCTGTTGCTGCGGTTGTACCACCGTCACCACCAACTCCACAACTTGAACCAACTGCGAATACATCATCCCAATCACCAGTTGCTCCACATAAACAATCTACCCAGATGTTTCCTCTTAGTAATACAGGTACATTAACTGCGTCTGCTGCACCATCTGAGTTGTCTACACCTGCTACTACAATTCCATCGATCTTTGCATCATTAGCTGCAACTGCTGTTACTCTACCAGCGGTGTCTATTGTGACAAAGTCACCATATGTGTATTCTGTTGATGCTAATGCTCTGAATGTCTTTATTATTTGGTCGTTTGCACTACCAATCTCTCTATGTGGTGTTGTTACGTATGTTGTATCTGATGTAACTGCCATTTATTATCTTTCTCCTTGCGGTTCTTCCACAATCTTTATATTACTATCTTAGTCATAAAAATTCTTTTCCCATGACTTCATTGATGCATTAATTTATTACTTTAATCATAATCATTTACATAACTATGATGATACTGTATGCACTGTATATTGAATTGTTACTGCTGGTGTCTGCATTGTATCAGCTTTTACAACTATTTTATTGGTTACTGTGTCAATTGAATATACATATACACCAAATCTCTGTCCTGCTGTTGTCATTGGTCTTGTTGTTCCACTAATTGAAACAACAACAATGTCTGTTGCTGCTAAGGATGAAATTGTGCCCGATGTTATGCTGGCATAATCCCCAGGTCCACTCGCTGCTAAGGTCAAAGTACCTGTCCATCTTTCTACACCTACTCCCAAATATTATCACTCCTTTTATATTTTTTTTCTAAACTATGTTTAGTATTATTTTATTGATTCTATAACTTTTTTAAATAATTCTTCATTCTTTATTTTTACATCAATAATTTTTACATTATATCCTAATTTCTTCAATTCTTTTTTTCTATAATTATCCTTTTCTATTCTATCTTTTTTAGTATGCCAATAACCATTAATCTCAATTATTAAATTTTGTTTTATAATATAAAAATCACAAACAAATCTATTATCAATTGATTTTTGAAACTCATATTGTATATTATTTCTTTCTAATAATATAATAAATAATAATTCTGGTTTTGATGCATTATCTAATTTTTTTATTCTTTCTGAATTTATTAAGGAATATTTCATTTTTTCAATTTGCTTTATCTTTTTTTCATTATTATTAGGATTGCTCCAATATTTTTGTCGCCCTATACTTATTTTTCTACATCTTTCTGGATTTCTTAATGATGTAAGTAAATTTTTATATGAATCTGATTTTTTCCATTCTTTACTATGCTTTGTTTTACTTTGTGATATTGCATATTTTTTTACAGATGCACTTGTTTCTTTAGTTAATCCTTTATTCCAAGCAACTTTTCCTTTACGATATTCACTTATTTTTTTTCTTATTTCTTTTGATATATTACTTTTTGATTTTTTGATTTTTTCTATTGTTTCTTGTGAATGCTTTTTACCTTTATTCCAAGCAACTTTTCCTTTATGAGATTCACTCATTTTTTTCCTTGATTCTAATGAATTTTTTTTACCCTTTCTTGGGGATATCCTACCTAATGCTCTTTTACTCAATTTTTCTTTTATTTGATTAACCTTTTCAATTGAAAAACATTCACTTAATTTCTTTCCTTTATTCCAAGCAACTTTTTTCTTCTTTTCCATATATCTCAAATTAAAAAAATAAATAAATCAAAGAGAAAATTAATTCTCTTTGAAGTTTATGCAATGATCTAACTTGTAATTTTTGCGATTGCATAAGGTCTTATGATTGCAAGAACTTCTGAAATTAAGGCAAGAATTTCTGTGTCTGGTGAACCTGGTAGTCTACCTTCGAAGAATTCGTGCTCAGCTTCTTTACAAAGCATTCCAGCATTCTTAGAATCTAATACTAATGCATATGCACCTGTTAATAATGGTGTTTCCCAAATTGTACAATCTAAAACTCTCATTGGTGATAGAATACCCATCTCTGATTTTTGAACTCCAGAGTTTGCGTTCCCAGGGAACATAGATTTTTGGAATGATTCGTCTAACACAATGTCATTGTAATATGTTGCACTTACAACGAAAAAGTTTGGATAGAAATTGTACTTAACTCCATTGCTTGCTGCTGCATCTCTAATTGCAAGTCTTGCTGCTAAGAAGTTTGCATAACTTAATCCACCAGTTACTGTAGTTCCAGCACCAGTTGCTAGACCATTTACGATGTTAGAAATTCTCTTTCTTACTAATGCATCCTTTGCATTTCCAAGTATATAATTCATTAATGAACCCATACCTCTCTTTCTAACTTCCCAAGTAATCTTTGTTGATGCAAGATATTTCTTTGGTGTAACTGTGATTGGATCCACACCCTCTTCGAAGTAGCCTACTACGGATCCTTCTCCGATCTCTAATGCGATTGTTGGTTCTCCTCTTGGTATTTGGTATGCACCATATCCTGAGTTCTTAATCATATCATCATTGATATATACTAATGCCTCAGCCATTTGAAGTTCCTTATCACTAATCATTGCTGTTTGTATGATTTGGTGTAATAGAGTAGTATATGCACCTGTATTATTTGCTACAGTTTGTCCATCAGATTCTTTTAAATTAAGACTCTCTTTCAGGATTTTACCATACTTAGGGTCATTACTTAAAGCTTCCTTGAATAAACCATTAATATTGCTTGCTAATTCTGTGTTTACAATATCATACTTTGGTGCTACATACTTTTCTACTTTAAATTTTGTTTTAAAAACATTACTTTTTTCTGTCATTTCTGATTCCTCCGATAAAAATTTATATTTTTAGTCTGTCATTTACAAATCCTGCAAATGCCTCTTTATAAGTCATTTCAGGCTTTGTTGTTATTGTCTCTTTCAAGCTTTGATTCAATTTCGAACTCTCTGTTTTTGGTGGGATTGGGGCATTAACTTTGTCCTTATCCTTATCCTCTTTATCCTTATCCTCGTCAGCTTCTTTCTTAGTATCTTTTGTAGAATCTTCTTTACTATCTTCTGATTCTTTAATCACTTTATCTTCAACAGTTTTTTCTTCAGGAACCACCTTATCATCTGCATCCTCAGACTCAGTCAATTTCTTTTCTTTGTCTTTGTCTTTGTCTTTGTCTTCTTCTACAGCTTCTTTTTTATCTTTATCTAAATCCTTGTCATCATCTAGAGCTTCCTTTTTTATGGTCTTGTCCTTTGGAACTTGTTCCTTAGGAACTGGTTCCTTTGAATCTTCGTCCTTTGGAAGTTTAGTCTTAATCATGTCTAATTCTTCTTTTAAAGATTTATTGTCATCCTTAATTAATTCTAGAGCTTCAACAATTTTTGTCATGTCATCATTATATTCTTCTTTCAACACATTATCTTTCTTTTCTGTGTCCTCATTTTCTTTAATGACTTCTTCGTCTTGCTTAGGCTTAGTAACTTTATCAGGATCTTGGTATGTTTCTTTCTTTATTTTTTTGTCCATTATTTCATCCTCCATATTGGAATCGTTACTGCTATCTTTTTTCATTATTGTCGGAGCTATTGCTCCAGATACATTCGCTGTGTTGATGTCTTCTTTCTTATTCTCATTACTATAATAAGCATTATCTTTTTTCAAATGATCAATCACTAACTGCTTGATCGCGGTATCCTTCAATTCTGGGTGCTCTCCTTTCTCGATCTTGAATCCCATATTGAACTCGTCATTGTAATCCTCAATAAATTTATTATTTTTATAAGCCTCTGCAATTAAAGTTTCAATTGAAGTTTGGTCATACCCAGCGACATTAACTCCACTTGCTTCAAGAATATCACTAATATATGCTCTTTCATATTCCTTACCATCTTTAAATTCAGGACTTACTTCTGAAGCATTCAATTGAATACTTACTTTATTTATAAATCCTTCTACTACATCATTATAATATTGTGAACGTGGATTCAATTTGGATTTATAATACCACCCCGCGATATTTTCACCCTCATCATCTTCTTGAAGCCAAGAATCTACAAACTTACCAACTGGTCTATCAGTAGTTTCTAAGTCATGATTAAATAACATTGGTTTCCCAATCAATTCTTTATAATGATCTTTAATTGAACCCCAATCGTATAAAACTTTATTTCTTGAAACCACATCCTTTGGAAGTAGTAATCCTTGAATATATGTATCTTTATTTTTATTTTCTTTTAATAAAGAAAATGTATCATTAGAAATATACCAACCTTTAATATTCGTTAATCCATTCACCATAAAGTTTCACCATTTATTATATATATATTATTTAAATAATTAACATTTTTAAACATATTTAATATTTTTAATTATTTATATTTTAATCTCATTCTTCGAAGTGCCTATAATCTCGTTATTATTTATATGAATATACATTTTTGTGCTTGTGTCATATATAACTTCTTCATTATTATTCTTTTTAATAATCCTAATATTTTCTATGAATGATGCATTATTGATTGATTCCTTCTTTATATATTTTCCTAGTAATCTATATATCAAATATGCAATTGCACCGACCATGATAGGATTCTTGATCTTCCCACCTAAAAACATTCGAATATCACTCAATAACGCCATGTATTATCATTCCTTTTTATCTTCTTTTTTATAGAACTTCTTCCAAATTTTTAATGTATTGCTAGAATTCTGAACTGCTTTTAATGACATGGACTTTTCTGGTTCAAGCTTCTTCTTTAATCCCTTGTATGTCTCTTTAATAATATTTTTATAATTCTTAATTATATTCTCATGCCCAGCAATTAGTCTATCTAAGTATTCTATTGCGAGTTTAGATTTATTCTTATCATTTATGCTTGCTAAGAACTCCTCTGATTCCTTCTTTCTTTTATCAATGTTCGCCTTTGCAACCTTCTTTTGATTCTTCGTGTACTGATCAAATGCACTAACAAATTCCTTAGCTCTGGCATTCAGGTTTGTATTCGATTCCACAATTGCATTCACATTACTCTGTCCGAGTTCCTGGACTAGCACATGCTCAAACACATAGTCCCCTTTTTTATTCTGACTTATGTTCTTTTCATTCTTTAATACTTTAAGACTCATATTCATTCTCCTTTATTTCTTAATTTAACTTTTATTTTTATCAATCCATTTAATCATATTATCTAATGATTTTGAGGACATTGTATCATTAACAGTTGATGCCCAATATAAATTGTTGTCATCTTTATAAATTCTTATTCCATTATGATTCATTACTTCGTCTAGCTTCTCTTCAAGATTGTCTTCTGTATTGTCCTTAATTCCTTCTGTCAGTCTATAATTAATCCCCATGTTCTTAAGATTGCCTAAGAACTCGTTAATCTCTCTTTTCAATAAACTCTTGTTATCATTGAAATCTATCTTACCATTGTCTTGAAGATTCAATCCGAAGTCGTTACATGTCTGTCCAAGCTTAGCCTTAAGCTTAGGTATGTTATAAGCCCCAACCAACTGAATCGATGATTCCTTTTTGTTTAAATTGTTCAATCTCTCTTTATAGGATTCTTTTTTTAAGTTTTTAGGTGGAAAATATAAGATTTCACCATCATTTAAATCTTTTACTTTTATTTCATCATTAGAAATTTTAATAACTTTATATCTATATTTCTTACCCATAGGACTAATAACAACATCACCTACTTTATAATCAAACTTTCCAAAATCAAAATATTCTCTCAAATTACTTAATCTCTCTTTGTAGGATTCTAAAGTATAAGGTGAACTCGTTCTTTTCATTTTATCTTTATAAAAATTAATTATATCAATCAATGTTTGTTTTGATGCTGTTGAATTTTTTAATTTATCTAAAATTTCATTATCAGATTTTCCTTGCTTTAACATTGATGCTATAATTTGATCCTCTAAAGCTTCTTTCTTTATAAATTTCTCTTTCAATTTTTGTAATGCTTCTTTTTTAGTTCCGCACTTCTCGTCATACTCGGATTCATCATTCCATTCTGAATAGAAATAGTTCGCTTCGCTCTTCTCTGCATCAGATAAATCACTGAAGTTCTTTTTAAACTTCTTCTGTGATACATCGTCAAGTGTTAATACCTCTGTGTAGGATTCTTTTTTCAATTCTGAGTCATAATATTTATCAGTTCTTATTATTCCACCAGCTGTTTTATACTCAACCTCAAATGAATCTGATCCAATTTTCTTTTTAATTGTACCAATTCTCTGAGGAAAATCAGAACCAACCTTTACTTTATCACCAACTTCTAATGCCTCTTTGTAGGATTCTTTTTTTGATTTTATTATTTCAAAATCTTTTATTTGTCTATCTTTTGCAAATCTCTTTACTTCTTCTTCAGAATCAAAAGGACCTCTTTGAAAAGTTACACCATCATCTTTATATTTTATTTTAAAACCGCTTGGTAAATAAGCTTCTCTGAAGTTATTCAATTTCTCTCTGAATGATTCTCCTAAGTAATTGTTCATTCCGTCGTTAATTATATACTCATCAACTGATGGGTACTTAGTTAGCATCTTCTTCTTAACCTCTATCTTAGGCAAGCCACTCTGGAATAATTCGTTTATCTCTTGCTGTATGTCACCCATAATAGATTCTTTTATGCCTTTTAATCTCTCTTTGTAATTCTCTAATTTCACACCAAAATTTTTTACTAACTTAGTTACTTCATTTGGATATAACAATTTCAAATTCTTTTTAATTACTATACTTTGTTCACTATTATCTTTATCTTTATATTTATTATATAAATTCATGCCTAACAATAAATCATTCTTACTTACTTGTTTCATAATTATATTGATCTGATCATCATTTAATTTATTATTACTCATAAATTCTTTTAATCTCTCTTTGTAATTCACATTTTCACCTTTTTAAATAAATCCTTTAACTTAGGCTTAGTATTAATCTTATCTTTCTTAACTTCTTTCTTGACTTCTTTCTTAACTTCTTTCTTAACTTCTTTCTTAACTTCTTTCTTTTTAGGCTTTAAGCTCTCTATGTGCTCCGACCATTTTTTTTGGAAATCATCAGGTCCTAAGCCTATAATAATTTTGCCTGTTAATTGGCATTTCTCTTTTATGTATTCATTATCCATTATTTTTCACCCTTTACTTTTTTTACTTATATATTTATTTGATTATAATATGATTCTTTAAATATATTTAAAAAATCAATTTTATTCATTTTATTAATTTGATGTTCCCATAATCTTAAAATTTTATATTCTGCATTTTTCAATTCAATATTTCTAAATTTATCATTTTTTGTACCTAATGGATAATTATGCCAATAATTTCCATCACATTCAATTATCATATTTAAATCTTGTATATAAATATCACATTGATATTTATGTTCTATATTTAATATTGGTTTATGCTTAATAAATGGAATATTTAATTCTTTTAAAATAATTTGAATCTTTTTTTCTATTGAAGTTTCCCATGTATGTTTTTGTAATAATCTTGCTTTTTTTATTTTTCTTCTTGCTTCTTTCGTAACAATATGACCTTCTAAATTATTTGCATATTTATTTACTCGTAAATCTGTTTCTTTTGTTAATCCCTTATTCCAAGTAATATTTCCTTTATGAGAATCACTTAATTTTTTTCTTGTTTCTTTAGAACATATTTTTCCTTTATTTGCAATACCAATTTTTTTCTTTTGCTCCTCTGACATTTTTTGTCCTTTATTTGGTGAAACTCTACCTTTTAATGATTTATGTACCTTTTCTTCATAAGATTTTACATCTTTATAAAATAATTTAGAACTTTTACCTTTCCAAATACATGATCTTGATAATCCTAAATCTTTATTTTTTAAATTAAATTTGTTTGTATATTCTTTAATAGTCATATTATGTTTTTTTAAATGCTTATGCGTAATACTTTTAAAACATTTCCCACAAATTTTACAATATAATTTAATATCCATAATTATTTCTTCTTTTTTATTTTAGTTTCTTCAACAAGTTCCCCAGTACAAAGGCAACGATTAGCCCAACCCATCCACTCAATTTTTTTATCTACCATATCTTTAATTTTATACATTTTACCATGCTTATTTATATGATATATTCTTGGATTTTCTGATTTATTATGTCTCCAAATTACATCTCTATATCCATCATTATATGATTTTTTTAACCAATTATACATTTTCTTTGCATGCACGTTCGGTGTGGAGTCCTTGACGTCCTTGTTCTTTTCCTCTAGGACTTTTTCTTGAAACGCAGCAGCAGGAGATTCTTCTTTCACCTCTGATTGATCAGACTTAGTCTGTTGTTCTTCATTCTCTTCAATTTTATTCTTCTCAGAATTTTTAATATATGGATTATCAAATTGCTTGTATTCATTCTCATCCATACCATACTTCTGTTGTAGCAATGCATTCCATTGAGCTTGGAATAGATCTCCATTCGTAATAATCTCGTATCCTAGTCCCTTAAGTAACTGATTCAGTGTAATTGCATTGTTGTTATACAACTGTATTATTGATTCTTGTGTGTCCTTAGAATCATCTAATGTAACCTCACCGAACTCGAAGGTTGCATCCTTTAGCTTAGGATCTTGCTTCATTACGTGCTTTAGAATATTTTTATTAAGTAACTTAATATATTTATTTCTCTTATTCTCTAGACTTAATTCGAAAGGTATCTTCGCATTCGTGCTCGATGCATATGTGACTGTATCACTCCACGGGGTCATGAATGCTGGAGTTAATCCTGAACTTACTTCCTTTCTATTATACTCTAATCCATTCGGCATCTCGTTGAACTGAGTTGGTGTGATCTCTGTGCTACCAATTTTCTTGTTTATAATTACATGCTCCTCATCCTCTGGGGAGTTTAAAATGTCAGTTATAGTCTTTAGCTCTGTTGGATCAGGTCGGTCATTCTCGTCACCGACACTGAATATCTTCTTTCCGAATGCCATGAACCGACTCGCGATCGCGTAATTCTTAAGTATCTGTGTGATGATCTCACTCGAATTAATTGTGGAGGCTAGATAGCTTCGACCATAATAACCATATCTTGATAATCCGATCTTCATATGTATCAAGTCATCCTCTTTCAAGCCGACACCATAAACAGTCTCCTGCCAAGCAATACCATTTTTGACATAACTAATTAAATACTGCTTAAGAACCATGTCACCATACTTTCTAAAAATATATGGAACTTGATAAATCCAGAACTCGTTTTCTTTATTCGCGACCTGGGCGAGATTATAATACACCCTAGAAGAATCTGGTGAGACCTTAAAGTCGTTCATGTACTTTATACCACCTGTAATTGTGTCCCATACTGGTTCGATCCAGCTATTCCCACAGACCTCGCATTGAGTTATTATATTTTGAACTGATTCTGTTACATGGTCCCTTTGCTCGAGCCATTTACCAAACCAATCATTTGTATACTTATCTTTACTCGTAATCTTAATCTCGTTTCCTGTGATGAACAACACAATCTGATTCACACCAGAGTTTATATTCGGGATGTCCTCATAATTCTCTAAATTCCTCTGAATCTCATAATGAGGTGTTCTCAAGGAATTTTTAAATAAAGTAGTTCTAAATGTATATGCACCAAGATCTGAAACAGTAAAGTTCTTTTCCTTTAAATTCTTCTCGATCTCGTCCACTCTATATGCTTTAGAATAAGCCCTGTTACTAGACTCCTTACTAATAGGCTTAATATTCTCGGTTCTAATACTATTATCTCTAAATAATTCTTTAATTCTCATTACTAATCACTCATTTTCTTACTTTATTTATTTTAATAAATGAATTTTCTATCTTCAAATATACTAAATACCCAAAAAAACCGATTACAAAAGCTTTAAACCAAGGCATATAGAACATAAGAATGAAAAATACGAAAACACCAGTCAAATTGAATACCTCTATGTTAGATATAACTTTAACTAATTTCCTAATAAATAATATTAATTTACTTTTGAATGTCAAATTCCTAGTAAATATAGTCTTAACATTCTTCTCGACATTTTTAATTTTTTTCAGGATTTTATTATTCTGTTCTTTATTCTGTTCAGAATCCCTGAGCTTTCGAATATCATCAAGTTTACTCATTCATTACCACACATTTAATTAGAATATCCCAAGAAGGGATAATTACATCAAAAACATATCAATGTTGATGTAACTATATTTTACGCAATTCATATATTATGTATTAATTACAAATATATTAAAGTTATTAATATTTATAAATATATTTAATATTTTATCAAAATTTATGGTATTATAGCTTAATTATATACATTTTATATGTTCCTTTTATTGTTTTATTAAATTCCATCCTGAATCCCTCATTACTACACATCACATTTTTATTAAACCCATTCGTGCAGAGATTCTTTTTTATGTACCATAGCAACTTATCGACTAACATACTTGTCAGTCCGATTTTGTACTTAATCTGTTCTCGCGTGATGATGTCATTAGGCTTCATGCAATCAAGAACATCGTCCTTGAATTTATTATAGATCACATTTTCTATTTTCATAATATATACCCTCCAGTCCATTATTATTATGATTAAATAAATATAAAATATAATATAGGACTTAAAACAAATTGTTCATTTTCGCCTTTGATACGAGTTTATACATCTTCAACTTCTCTTCGATTGTAATCTCTTTATTCTTAATATCTACATCTTTCTTGCTTTCTTCAATCCTTGCCTCTCTAGATAACTGATTCCCGATCAATATACCAGACCCTGACATCAGGCTGTTTAGATTCTTAGGCAATAATGCATGAGCATTAGATATTGTAGTGTCTCCATGCGCCATGTCATCAGTCAAATCCGATTCGACCTTCTCGAAGTTATAATCATACTGCCAACCACTGAAGTGCATTAACTGCACACTATCCCGAAGATAAGTCACTTTCTTATTCATTTGCTTTTCGAGTTGGTTTGTATGCAGATATTCCTTAATCCCGACTGATTGTTTTCTATTTATCTTAATTCTATTCCCACGAACCACACGCACATGATGAGGGAACAACTTCTTTAAGTAATTAGACAACTGCACTCCTAGTCCATTTCCATCAATGTTCATCATTTCCAGACCGAGTGGCATGAAATGCTCAGACAAGTCCTGACAGACATCCTGCATGTAAGTCAAGTCCACACCTATTTTGTAATATAACCCCTCTTGGTTATAATTTATGTCATCGTCATTGAACACAGAAATAGAAAACATATCATTCGAGTACGCGGGATCGATGCCAATGTGCCATTTGCCTTGCTTATTCGGCCATTGGGATTTATCTAGACTGAATCGATCCTCGCTATTCAAAAAGAAGTTCTTATTATTATTTAATAAATTATCACGAATGAATTGTATGTCATAAAGCTTGTCGGTCTCGTCCACAAGCATTGCCATGTACTCTTCCTTGAACCGATTCAGATTCATTCTTCGTCTTTTTTCGAGCTCAACAAGAGTAAGCCAAGGCACTATAGGGACAAGATCTTGCTTTGTTAGATCTTCATTCAGATTCACCTTCTTCGGATCCAATGCTGGCCACTTTCGTATTATAAACCCAGAATCGAAGCCTGTGTTGTTAAGCATCTCTATATTCTCTAACCAAAGATTGAAGCTCGTGAACCTACCTTTCCTTGTAGTCCCATATGTAAGTTGCAATGCCTTTTTCCCGATGTTCTCTCCGGATATAGTAGCACCTCTGGATGCGTCCTGCATTGCGATGTCTATGTTCTGGAACTCAATCTCGAAGTTACAATTATGTGAGAGTAACTTCATGCCACTAACTAAATAATTATGATTATTTTCTACTTCAAAATTATATACTACTCGCCTTTCATTCTTTATAACAATATCTTTAATTTTATATATTTTATAATTATTTTTATTTATTTTTATTTCTTTATAATCATTATAATCTTTTGACAATTTATACTTCATTGAAGGAATAATATATGGTGATATAATTTTACTTAACTTTAATGCATTTTTTTTATTGAATTTTATAAATGCTTTATTGCATCTTTTATCTTTTAATAAAACAACATCAATATCATATTTATTTTTAAACCAATTCTTAATCAATATATTTTCTGCATATGAAAATGAATGAGTTGCTAATGTTGCTCCCCATATAACCCTACAACCATCATCCATAAACCAATATGCTAATGATATGTCTGTTAATTTATTTAAATAATTACTAGAAATAGTCTTTTTATTCTTTATATATAATTTATTATATACATCTTTATATTCATTACTAATTTTTGAATATGCCTTTATAACATTACCACCAAAGGATGTCTTTTTTACTTTTTCTTTTTTTAAATTGAATATATCCACAATATGATCTAAATATTTCATTTGCTTTATTGAATGGCATGTTGAAAATATTGCAGACTTATATTTATTATATAATGAAATATTTCCATCACCTAATAAAACACCATACAATATTTCTAATTGTATCTTATTTAATTTATATGAATTCTTATTTGTAAATGATATTAAATTATCATTTACTTTAAATTCTGAAATTGGTTTTATTTTAAATGTATCATCATAAAATGGATGAGTATCAGTGCACTTTATTGAATAACCTTGATTATGCATTTTAACATAATAAACATTACCATTATATGTTCTTTTATTTTTATGTACTATTTCCTTAAATTCTACTTTATTATTATTTAAGTTATAACTTGCTAATTTATAATTATCTATATTTTTATAAATACCCGAGCATACTACTACTCCTTTATTGGTTACTAATTTTACATTACCTAACAAACATTCGTCATTAAATCCATAATTAATTCTTAGTCCTCTGATGTTCTCCGAGGATCTCGAGCTCGATGGATACCCAGTGATTGTCACATCCCTATCCGGGATCGTGATCTCATGTGCAGTAAATCTCACGAGCTTATTATTAAATGGCCAATAAATCACAGACCCATCGTCTTGTGTGTATGTTAATGGTGTCATTTTCTCGATTATTTCTTTCATCTCTTTACTAATAAGCTCCATGACTTTTTTATCATTGATTCTAACTATTGGAGCGATCTGATCTTTAAATTCATAAGTATTAGTACAAAATCTAATTACACCATCTGTGGTTAGTGATGTATTTCTAGACTTAATTATTACTTCAGAAAGAGCATTATATTGCTTTATCACTAAATCATCTTTATGAAACTCGGCTTGATGATTAGTTAGTTTAATTGGTCCCCATGTACCATCTGGGTATTTTACTTTAAAAACAGACTCTATCATTTTCAGATAGACTTCTTCTTTTTTTGTTACTTCCGGTGCAGGATACCAGCTCGGATAAACCGATTGCCATATATGATAATCACTAGGACTATCATTCACGCTTGGCATCTGTTTATCACTCCACTAAAATATAAATATTATATAAATATTATATAAATATATTTTATAGTAAATAGGTTTATAAAGGTATTTAATATTTTAAAAATTAGACATTCATGTTCTATTTATTCTCAAGCCCCTGAACGGACTCGAACCGCTAACAATTTCCTTACAAGGGAAGCACTCTACCATTGAGCTACAAGGGCAATAGTGGTATATATTAAATTTGTTTGTTCTTCTTTTCTTCAAATTCTTTAATCAGTTCTTTTCTTTGTTCATCAGTTACCTTATTTCCTTGCATATGTATATACAATTCCATTGAGTTATCTGATTCAATATTAATCTTCTGTGGAATATAAAACAAGATTTGTTTCATTACAATCTTATCCTTATATGTATACTCTTTAATCGTAATTGGCTTAGACTTATATGTTTTATCCCATTGATCTTCAATCTGTTTAGGATCTGCAGTCCTACAATCAAGATAGGATACCATATAACCATCTTCTTTAATCTTATTTGCTATGTCTTGTATATTCTTATTCATTCCTTATCACTCCTATTTAATATTTATTATTATCATTCCAAGCTTTCAATTCTTTTTCTAACTTCTCAAGTCTATCCTTCTGCCAGAGGATGATCTCCTTTAGAAAGTCCTCGTTATAATTATCCAAATCCATTATATAAAAATGTGGCTTTTCATTCATATTAGTCATTCTTCATCAATCTCCAGAAGTTCTAAAACTTTATATAATATTTTATATTTAGTTCTAGCTTCAAATGAAGAAATACCTTTTTTAACTTCATCTTTATCTATTTCTGCTGATGCATGTTCTATAGCAACTAAATCCATTTCTAATCTTATCTTATTAACTAACTTATCCCTCTTCACATATCCTGCTTTCTTATACTCTGACTCTTCCATGTCATTATATGCTTCTGTTAATGCTTTTTTATCAATAATATCTGAATTTTTATCAGGTATAATATCACTAGGTTTGCATTCTATACCTATCATTAATATTTTATTTTGTATTTTTAATAACCTTCTAAGATTCAATTCAAGTGCTTCCTCGTCGTCCTTGTTGATGAATTGATGGTCTAAATATACTATTTTATCTTCATCAATATTATTATAATCACCTAATCTCTCCCAACTACAACCACCATCTGTAATTAATTCTATTCGCTCTAAATACTCACTAGCAATTTCAAACTTCTTCTCTTTATTCATAGACTCGTCTAGCACTTTATCGGCTTCTTGAACATCAAGAATAGTTATGCCTCTATTCTTCGCACTTCTTGTGCCTATATCAGCCTTGTCCAATCCAACACTTGACTCTGATTCATTCATCTTATCAATAAGAGTTATTTGTTCTCTAAACTCTTTTGTAGTTCCTATATGTAAATTACCCTTTTTATCTTTAATCATCTCACTCATATTTTACACCTTCTTTATATTTTTATATAGTATACTTTATAACAATCAAGGCATTCTATACAAATGTGTATTCTACCACCCTTGATATCTAATGCATCACCATATTTAATATTGCTTGAATTACAAAAGTTGCACTTTAAACTTATAATACAATCATTATCTTCCATAATCTCACCTTATATTTTTTACCATTGATATAAAAAACTTAGCAATAGTATCTGCGTGTTTATCAATTAACTCCTTTCTATGAGGCATATAATTTTGTTCTAATAATTGTGCACATTCTATTGCTTTAGATAATTCCGAATACTCATCTTCTTTTTTAATATCCATAACACACCTCATTTCTTCCTTATATCAATACATTAATTGCAATAACTGCAGTAATAAATACTGCTATAAATAAAGTTATATATAATGATTTATACATTGCTAATTCATTTATTAATTCATCTGTAAATTTATCCATACCAATCACTTCTTTATTTGATACACATCTACCATGTTAGGTATTACTATACAATCTTTAAAGCCCTTCTTTTTAAGTTCTTTTCTGACCTCACTACAAACACCAGCACCTGCATTGTCAATACCAATTATTGTAATCTTACTTTTCTTTTTCCAAAACATATTAATCACTCCTTTGTATAATATTTAAGTATAAACTTTTTCAACCCATATTTTAATAAAAAACAATTTTCTTTAAATTTAATATCATATTCATTATTAACATCAGATTTAATACATTTATCTATACTATATATTGTATCATTAATCTTTGCAAGTATATCACAATATTCAATATCACTCATATCAATCACTCCTTTGTTAGCTTAACTATTTAACCAACTTATTCTTTTTAATAAACACATCTCTGCATTTGTTGCTACAAAAACTTCCTATCGGAGTATCTTTATTGCCATCAGAAACTATAATTTTGCCACAGCTATTACAAAATTCAATTCTGCATCTCTCACACATAATTCCACTTAATCCTACTTTTTATTAGTGTTAATCTCTACCCAATCTTTACTACTTTTCCTTCCAAAGATTTTTATAACTGGGAGATTTTCATTTAACTTAAATTCATTATCACCAATTTTAATTAAAGGGGACATATAGCAAAGTTCATAATACTCCTTCCTAGTCATTGTTACTAATCCTAATAATTTTATCATATCAATCTACCTTTATAATTTTTGATTTACCACATTTATTGCATACACAAAATGGTACACAAATAGGAGGACTTATACTATAAAACTTATTAGGATAATATATCTTCCACTTGTGATTACAAAATAACATTCTAATTAATCTTAATCTACCAATATCAATCACTCTTTTGTCGACTTAACTATTATACCGACTTATTCTTTTCTTTAAATAAATTAATATTATAGTTATTATATCAGCATCCATATCTGAAGTATAAATTAATGTTTTATATTTGTTATAAATTTTAAAATAATTTGTACTATCATTACGCATCCTATTAGGTTCACTTCCATTTGCATTCCACCAACTACAATAATAAAACTTAGCATAGTAATTATGTTTTTTTAAATATTTTTGTAATTTATATAATGTATTAATTATTAAATCATTAGTAACAGATATTTTATCATAATCTATATTTATATTATTTAAATTATGATTTAATTCTAATTTTATTTTATCTCCAATTATATCTTCTTTTAAACTATAATCCATACCATTCCCTCTTCATTTTGTTGGCTTAACTATTTAACCAACTTTTTATTTTTCAAACTCTTCTTCTCTTTTATATATCTCTTTTTTATAATAATTATATCTATTATCTTGCTTTCTTTTTACCTTTTTAGGAACTTTACCTAATTTGAGCCATAATTCCACTTAATCCCTCTCCCTCTTCATTTGGTAGGCTTAAACAGTGTTAAGCCTACTTTTCATTCTTTTTAATTAATTCTTTTAATTCATTAAAATGTTTAGGACAAGCACAAATATAAATACACACACCTTTAAATCTTAATCCTGTAAGTAATCCTTTTTGTTGTATGTCATAACAATAATCACAACCAACATATTTTCTTTCTTTTTCATTCTTTACTTCTTCCTTAGTAGGAAATGTCTTAGTAGGAAATGTATATCCATAATTTTCTGATACCCCTTTATCATAGTTACTAAATAAAGATCCATATCCACCATGACTATTTTCCATACCATCACCTCTTTAACTTCTTACGTTTGGTGTCATAGTTATTCACAACCATCATGTCCAGAACAAATCCACCAACCATGAATCCGCTCAGAAAGACCCAGTCGCTTATGATTATGCAGTAGACTATGATAAACAACGCTAGTACACCGAATATAATGTTCAACTCTTTTGATATACCTATTTTCATATCCTCACCTATTCAGTATCCTCGAAGTACACCTTTTGGTAATGTTTCCAGGCATCACCAGTTGTATTATTATTTATTATATTATATTTTTTAAAATTTATACAATATATATCACCATAATTATTATGATATCTAATATTAATAATCATTTTTATACCTTTATTATTAAGTTTATTGTGTATATTCCAATCATCATTATCTGTGTACCTGAAGAAATCACCGACCTTTAAGTCCTTGAACTCACAATCACGTAAGACTGCCTTTTTATTAGAATCTTTTAAATCTGCAATCCATTCATTAGAACTTGTGTCAATTTGCAATCCATTCTTATTAGTATACATTATTTGTTTTTTATTATATGGATTGATTAAACTTGTTTCACTAAGCCCATAAAACAACTCACTCACGTCCAGCTCATCCTTAACCGTGTCCTCGAAGGCTTTATAACTCTCTTCAGAAATAAAAACCTCATTACCATTCTCTAAAACTATCTTCTTACTCATACTTAATTTCTCCTTTTTTATATTATTAAATTTCACAAAACATTCTGGAAAAAATTTATGATAAAAATCCAATATTCCTGGATTTGGACCTATACAAAATTCTTTAACCAATGGGTGTTCATCTCCAAGAATATCCTGCCAAGTCACTTCTTTATTTTTATGATTATCAAAGAATACAGAATCGCTATATGTATAATATATTCTAGTGTTCATGATATAAAAACACAAATCATCATGATCAAAATTTAATACTCTTTTATCATCATAACACCATTCATATCCACATCTGAACAACTTCTCCTGGACTGCCATGCTGATCTCTTTGCTCGGGATCTTGATCTTTATATCCTCATAAATCTTAAAGGGTAACATAGGCTTTGATTCTTTTGCTAACTCTAACTGATCATCAAACCAACACCAATCAGCATCCTCATTTAATTTATAAGACCCATCAATATTCACATTTTTAATTTCATACATTCTATCATAATATTTTTCAATATTACATATGTCATAATCATCACAGCCTTTTATAACCCTAACTCTATCACCAATCTTAAATCTCATCTTTTCCCACCTTCACTAACGCTTTATAAATTAACTTATTATTAATATACCCAATCAAATCAGCATCATTCATTTTCTTAATCTTCCCACACTCAGCAATCTCAGCCTGAGTCAAAACTAATGTAGGAATAGTCTCTACAGATTTTTGAATATTATAATTATCTTTATCCTTCTTCATCTCTATCTCTCTCTGAGCTCGACACTCTGGTAATTAAATACAGAATTTAAATAAATAGTACTACTTTTAATTGTATGTTCTTCATCAAAAAATACATAATAAATCTTTTCATTCTCAACCTTAGTTATTAAACATATATTTTTATTATCTTTATTATTTTCATAATTCCAATCATTCTTATCCACCATACTTAATCATTTCCTAATGTCATATATAATTATATACCAAAACATTTATAAACATATTTATTTATGTAAATAATATTCATTATCAATAATTGATATTATCTATTTAAGTATATAATCAACCCGACTATTATGATCGAAAGCAATGTAATTAGTATGTACAGGTTCTGGAAATTATAACTCACGATCTCGTTCAGGTTATGCTGAAGATTGAAGATCTCGGAGTTAGCATCACAGGTCGATGTAGTCCAACCATGAACAGCTAATCCATTAAGCTCATAACTTATTTCTGCATCACAACCATAACTCTCAAATATAGCCTTATGAATATTCTCATGCGAGTCCAGATGTATCATACTCACAACCATGTACACAACAATGATCGCACCTATATAAAAAATTATACTCTTAGTATACTCGTTCATATATATATTACGTACCAAAACATTTATAAAGGTATTTATTTACATAAATGTTTTATATAAAGGATCTCAAGCATTTATGCTACGCATGTATGCTACGCATGTATGCTACGCATGTATGCTATGCATGTATGCTATGCATGTATGCTACGCATGTATGCTACGCATATATGCTATGCATGTATGCACCCCTATAAAGATCTTAATCCAGGGGGTACAGCACCCCTATAAAGATCTTTATAGGGGTGTAATATGCATAAATATGTATAAATATATACATATATAAAGATCTTAAACAAATAAGTGAAATATAACACACCTACACCTAATTGGGTATAATAGATGTAAAAATATAAGAGTGTCTAAAAACATAACACACCCATACCAAAATATGTGATCAATAGGAACTGACAATATAAATCAGTATGGGTGTGTTATGTTTTATATGGGGTAACTATAACCTGTAAATCTCAGGTACTTAGTAACTATGTACTGAGTAATATGTACTAAGTACTAAGCAATTATTTAGTATTGAATTTGTCCATGAACTCGTCCATTGACACGGTCTCGCTGTTTACATTGATGTTCACATTCTTCGATCCTTCAATTATACGATCCAGCTTCTCGATTGCGTCGATCGTGAGTTTACTCAGATCCACCTTCAGTCTCTCAATTGGGTTCAGTACGAAACTAGAATTCTCGTTCTTGTCATAAACCCTCTGGAGCATGCCGTGCTTGTGACTGTATATATTAGCTCGGATCAGATCGGACTTACTCATTAATAAATTATTCACAATCTCATAAACTCGAGGATCATCCAGGTCATACTTATTATTGAATCGTATCACTGTTTTATTCAACTCATCCTCTTGGTATTTGCATTTAATATGATTCTCTGTGCAGTAATCAGCCGCGTTATGAAGTGCCTTGCTTTTTATTTTATTCCAGACATTTAAAAATAAAGGTTCATTATCATCATAAATCTCTTTCACATCATTATCCTTTAATGATTCCTCATATGCCTCATGCTTGAATCGTAAAATTAAATCATGTTGACAATCACAATTTAATAAATGTTGATAATCACAATTTGGTAATAATGAATCTACTAAATTATTCTGAAATTGTGTCTTTAAATTTATACTCTCTTTCTTTAATTCTATATTAATATTATCATTATTAATTACATTACTCAAAAATTATCACCAAATATAGATAATATATGAATAAAAATATTTATAAATATATTTATTTTTTTAGGCTTATATAATATATAAAATATATTATACTCATTATCTCTTTTCTCATTTCACAAAAAAAAAAAAGAAAAAGTATATCAAAAGCTTATATTAGATTTATTCTATTTATTTCATTTATTCCTTAATAATAAATAGAATAAATAAAATAAATTTATTTTTATTTATTTATTATTATTATTATAATAATAAATAAGGTTAATATATGTATTAATTATACAAAATTAATACAAATTTATGTAGATAAATATGTTTAAACTTAGTGTTTATAATACATTTATGTATTAATTTACACTTATAAATATGACCATTAATTATTTATAATTAACTAATTTCCCAACTTTTTCATCAAATTAATTTAATAACCCTATAAAATTAACCTATTTTCAGAAAGAATAAATGACGAATAAATGAAGAATAAATGGAAAATATTAATTTATTAATTATATACAATTAACAATTTATTCACCATTTATTCTTCATTTATTTTGGTTTATTCACCTATAATTATTCATGGTTACTAAATTAATTTAGGTTTTTCATAGATATTACTAAAGTATTATTAATATAATAACAATAAAACCCCAACAATTTCTATTATAATTTATAATTTATTATAATAACCTTTATAAACATTTTGGTATATAATTATATTAAATAATTCAATAATATTATCAGGAGGAATTAATATGGTTCAGAACTTAATATTTTTAGATAATGATTTAAACAATAAATTAAAGGTTTATGCGAGTATGAAATCTATGTCTAAGAATGATTGCATTATATACATTTTAAAGGAATATTTGGATAACAATTTAGATTATAAGTCTTTAGAGTTACAATCTGGTAATTCGCAATCGAGTATTTCAGAGCTTAATATAGAATCAGAAGAAAAAACTAAGTAATAATATAGAATATATAATAATATAGAATATATAATATATATATGAGATATAGATGATAATTAATGGGCAATAATTTAAATACAAATCATATAGTTAGAAATGAAATGATGAATTTGTTTCCGCAGATTAAGAAGTATTGTGGGAACACGACTGGGTCATTTCTAAACACACCAATTTTTGTTATATTATATTTATTATACAGTGATAATAGATTTAATAGTATAAAAAATCATGTGTATAAAGAAGATGGGATGATATATTTATATTATCATCAATATAATAGCATAGAAGATTTTAATAAAATGTCTAAAAAAGATAAAATTGAAGAGAATATAATATTTTATAAATTTCTAAATAATAATGGGAATAAGAACCAAACAAAGAGAGTAATGAATTTATTAAATCAGTACCAAGGAAATAAGGATTTAATGGATATTAAGCTTGACCATTCGAACTTTGCGTATTATATAAGATTCAATGAGAATATTAGTAATATATTCATAAACTATTTCGAAAGAATTATAAAGAATAATGGGAGATATAACAATCCGAATAATGAGATTAGAACTAGCATGGATGATGAAAATGATAATAATGAAAATGAAAATAATGAAAATATAAATAAAGAGAATATAAATAGCATAATAAAGAATAATATTGTAACAGTGACTGATTATTTTATTGATAAAAAATTTAAGACATTACAAGAGGCTAAGGATATATATAAAAATAAATGTATATACATTCCGAATAGATTCAAGGAAGATCCACAATGCATACTTAATAATTATTATAATTATTACATTCCTAAGATTGCGTTTTCGATGATGGACTTTCATAAATTAATAAATTCTAATGATGATTGTAGATTTATAATGAATCCCGAAATTAAGATATCCACGTTCGATTATAATGCACTCGGGATGGTGCAGAATGTGCAATTTAGAATTGATGAGATAATAGAAATTAATGAATCATCTGGAGAAAAGTTCGTAGCAATGTATAAATATATCTGCCCGAGAAAAGAATGCCACGAGAGTGTGCAGATTCTACCAGAGGACATTCATCAAGAACTTCTACATGGATGTAAGAATTATATAACAGAAGATAATAGACAAAAGTTTACGAAAATTAAACCTTCTGCATTGAAAAATGATAAAATGAAGTATATATATCTATATAAATGTAAGATTAAAATTGCTGAGAATAAAGGGAAAAAGAATTGGAAGGAGATATATATATATAGCTTTAATAATGATATGAAAATTGGTAGATATTATGGGAATATAATTGTGTTTGATGATAAATTGAATAAAGATGAATCTAAAAATCGGACATTAGTGTTCTTACTCGGATATAACATGATTAAACCAGATGCGAATATAGAAATGATAAATAATGAGACTGTACAGAGTGCTAGCAAAAGTTTCTGTGAGAAGATCGGAATGCCACATATTAGACTTATAGATACTGTGTTCGGTGTAAGGTATGTATACAAAAAGTTCACGAACTTCGATTTCGAGGATAAAGGGATGTGGCTACAGATTATCACGACCATATCAGAACTCGCAAGGAATCTTTTCGAGCATGAGAAGTTCGGGATTAATGTGATTAGTAACATGTCACTCGGAAAAACTTTCATTGCGACTAAGTTCGCGCAAATGCTGGACTTGAAGTTCAAGCATTCACCAGATATATCATCGAACATGAGCGAAAAGGGATTCACGGGTGGAATTAATAATAATGGAATGAACATTAATGGTGTGAATATCAAGACTTTTCAGAAGGGTATTGTTTCATTTGGGGGTACAATTGTCATGGATGAAGCGACTAAATTCTTTACTGATAGTAACTATAACATGGCATTAAAAGGATTCTTTAATAAGAATATAGACATTGCCAAGATTGGGGGGAAGACACTTGAGGTTGATTATACACCGATTATGCTTTCGAACTTCGATAGAATTGATAAAGAATATAGAAATGATATATATAAATATTATAAAACTAAATGCTTCAAAAATAATGAAGAAGAGATTAATATTCATGAAAATTCGAACACTGAGATCCTGAGATATTTAAATAAAATAGATTTATATTTACCAATATCATATTACCAAAATAGTCCGATTGAGAATAAAATACTCGCAGAGTCTGTGTATTATGTTCGGAATGTCTGGACAAAGAATAAGAAGCTAGACTATAAAAATGGGGGATTAATTGAGGCAATGAATAGAATATTCTTTAATGTCTCGGTTTGGAATACATTGAATGTAAAAAAGAAGAAGTTTAAATCTGCACATAATATGCTATGTGACATTGAGGATGAGATATTACCAATAAATGAATTTATTGATCAGATTCATGAATATTATAATCCTGAGAATAAGAATATACAATTATTTTATGAATATAAAATGTCCGGGAGCAAGGAAGAAAAGCAGATAAAGAAGTTATATAGTAGTATAGAGAAATGGCTCGAGGGCAAGGACTGCGAGAACATGATTGAGTTTATTACAAACAGCACATATGAAATAGACCCAAAGACAGAGTCGTTATTGCATTCTATGATTGCAGTGATTCAGTTATGTGAGGACATAAATTCAACAGAAATTTCTGAGAACGTGAAAAAGTGGGTTGTGTTATTAGTTCTGAAAAATAATAGAGGAATTTCAGAGAGAGAATATAATTTTGAAAAGAACTTAATGCATATTGATGTTGTGAATTATGATGTGATTGAGCTTGAGGAAGAATTAAAAGAAATTACTGAAGAGAATAAAATTAATGAAAAAGCTAGAATTGAATTACAAAAAGAGAAGATACAGAAAAAAGAAGAAAATATAAATAATCCGAATGAAAATGAATTGAATGAAAATAAAGACATGAGCATTGAAATTAATAATATAAACGAAAAAGAATTTAATGAAATAGAATAAATAGAATATAAAAAATGGAGATGCAGAATTAAATAGTATGAATAGTGAGGAATTCGAAGACATACAATAATAAATTAAATACATTTAAAAAGGTTTTTATATATAATATTATTATAATAGTAGTATTATATTAATATATAGTATGGAGAATATAATATGAACTTAACACAAATACAAGTAACAGTAAAAACTAGAGAATTATTGAAATCAAAAAAGATTACAAATAGAGAATCTTATGATGAAATAATTAATAGATTAATAAAAATTAATTGAGAATAAATGAGAAAAGGACAGAAAATTTCAGAAGAAACAAGAAAAAAAATGAGTGAATGGCATAAAGGAAAAATATGTTCTAAAGAAACACGAAAAAAAATGAGTATAGTAAATAAAGGAAAAATATTATCAGAAGAAACAAAAAATAAAATAAGTATAGCAAAGAAAGGACATAAAGTTTCAGAAGAAACAAAAATAAAGATTGGATTAGCAAATAAGGGGCATATAGCTTGGAATAAAGGAAAAGAACGTTCAAAAGAAACAAGACAAAAAATAAGTAAATCAAATAAAGGTAGAATTTCACCAATGAAAGGTAAAAACCATTTAGAAGAAACAAAAAGAAAAATGAGTTTAGTTCATAAAGGAAAAATAATGTCACAAGAAGCAAAAAAAAAAATGAGTATTGTAAAAAAAGGATGTATTCCTTGGATTAAAGGTAAAACACATTCAATAGAAACAAAAAAAAAATTAAGTGAATATCGTAAAGGTAAAACACATTCAATAGAAACAAAAAAAAAATTAAGAATTATACGTTTAGAACAAATTAAAAAATATTTTAATTCTCAACCATATATAAATGTAGGAGGAAAGAATGAAAGTCAGATATTAGATAATATTGAAAATATTGATAATATTATTATTAATAGAGATTTTACATGTATAGGTTATCATCCTGACGGTTATTGTAAAGAAACAAATACAATATATGAAATTGATGAAAAATATCATTTTGATTATAATGGGAATATAAATAAGAAAGATATAATAAGACAGAATAATTTAATTGAGAAATTGAATTGTGAGTTTGTTAGGATAAAGGATTTTGAAGATTCTAAATATTTTAAGGTGTAAATGAATATGAATGAAAATTATATATATTTTTTTAATAATATTATAACATTCCAAAAATTCATAGAAATAAGGATTTTTGGTGTGAAATCTTACCCAATTATGAAATATGCACAAAATATGGAAGAATTACAAAAATACATTAAATTACACAATAGGTCTAACCTATATTGTAGTATTAACCCAAGAGTTACTAAAAGTGGTAAAAGCATTAATGTTAGTTATAGAAAAAACATATTCTTCGACATTGAGGGTATTAAAAACAAGCCCGTACTTACTGATTTAGGGTATTATAATAAGCTTAAAGATACAATAAACTATATTTCTAAATTATTCAATGAAAAATATGGTATGAATGTGAATTGCGTGGTTAAATCTGGACGTGGAATGCATGTATATTTCACAATACAGAATTTAGATAATAAATATCAAATTAAATACATAAAATGGTATAATGAAATTGTGAAATTTATAAACGAGAATTCACCCTATCATAATGAAATTAAATGTGACCCGCCAGTCAAGGATCTTCCGAGAATAGCAGGACTGCCAGGAACAATAAACTGGAAATATCCGGAAAAGCCTGTAAGGGAGATTGTGTATATTAATGAAAAGATTAATACAGGGTTTGAAAGTGTCTTAGATAATATAAAAGAGACTAAAACTAAGATGATCACAGAAAAAAGGACAATTAAAAAGTGCGGGAATAAAAAGAGATACACGAATGCAGACATTCTCGATGCACCGGAGTTCCAGGTCTGGAAGTTCAAGCCAAAGCAAGGAACTTCATTAAATAATATTCTGCGGTTAGTTGGGAAACTTCTAATTGATCGAGATAGCATAACCGATACATCTAAGATTTCTGAGTTCATACAGGATTGTGGTTATCCTTGGAAAGAAATGAATTTCGATCGGAGTCAATATCCTGATTATGAGTATAGTGAATCGATTCTTAATAAATATGTGATTCATAACATGCAATGGTCAGTCAATGTTGGATTTAAACTCCCATATAAACTATTTGAGGAAAAAGTTATAGATAATTCAATCTCGCACATTGAAATTGATTATGATACAGAATTTATTGGTTATAATATAAATACTTTGAATGACTTAATTGGGTTCATAAAAGTATTTAATAAAAAATATTGTGATAATAGAGTTAATAATGGGATGAAATATTATACAAAGGCATTAGAGCAAAATATAGAAATTAATATAAAGAGTGAAATATTAAGAAAGTTTATAGAATTTAATAATTTAATTGAAAGATTAAAATACATTATATAAATTTACATTAATAAATATGTTTATAAATGTTTTGGTATATAAATATGTATATAAACAACTAAATTTATGGTGAAATTATGAATAAAAATGAATTAGTATATAGTGATTATTTTAACACTATGTTTACTGTTAAAGTAAATGGAAAATTGAAGGATAAAATAAAAAAGCATATTAAGGATAGTAAAGGTCTTTGGCAAAACTTGTTTGATGACTTTTTAAGGGATTATGCTAAACAGAACAATATAGAATTCAACACCCTCAAGGTTAGAAAGATCGAATCAATCATAACTGACTAGAACTTCAATGTTTTAATTTTTTCTTAATTCGGTTTTTCTAATCTTATTTATAGTTAATAACTAATAGTTATCAAATAAAAAAAAGACTGCCAGGATTGGCAATGGAGGAATTAACATGACAACAAATAAAACAAATCTGAATGGGGATAAAGTCGAGATTCTTGAGGCGAATGAGAACATAGAAATTTTCAAGTCTGAAGAAGTCAAAGCTGAATCTAATTCTAATTCTAAAGAACAAGGTTCTGAAGCAGATGAAATAAGTAAAATAGACTCTGTGGATAAAATAACTTTTAATGATGAAACAGAACCTAAATCAGATCCTATGGAGCTTCAAGACTTTGCAGATTCTATTAATTATGATATAGAATTTAATGAAGATGAAGAGCTTGAAGAAGACAAGGAAACTAAAGAGAAATATACAAAAAAGATATATACAATAGATAGAGTTGAAGTTGGTCAACCTAAGCAATTTGATAATGAAGGAAATAAAATTGCACCATTAATTAGTGATAATGGAGCTTTATTCTATGAATCGAAATTGATTGTGTTCTATAAGGATTCTACTTATAAATCTGTGATACCAAAAATTAAGTGGTATGTGAATAAAGATATTACAACTGGAAAAGAAACTCTAACACCTTGGTTTGCAATTAAAGAAGATTCAACAATTGAGGAACAATTTATTTCGGTACTTTCTAAAGTGTATTATAAATTTTGTAAATATATGAATTTAGAATCTGGTAAGGTTTCAATGAAAGACTTTATTACTAAGCTTCCTGGATTAAAGGTTAATCTTTATAATACAAAAGGTAAGTTTAAAGGAACTACATGGAATAGAATTGATATTGTGAAATTTGTAAAATAAGTTTTACAATTATTTTTTTTCTTTTTTATTTATTTATTTATTAGGTATGAAAATATATGAGTTTGAAGTTTAATTTATCCGCGAGTAGCGTGTCGAAATATAAGGAATCACAATTAGACTTTTATTATACATATATAGAAAAGTCTAAACCTGATACTCAAATTCTATCAGTTTATGGTAATGCTGGGAATATTGTTCATTCTTCCTTAGAGAATTATATTACTTTATTAAAGAATAAGGATGTAACTAAGGGCTATGCAAAGACAGAAGTCGAGAAGTATTTTAGTACTCAATGGTTTGAAAAGAATATATCACAAATGCAGACGAAAAATAATAAACCCCTTGATATAAATAAATATTTTAATGGATTAAGGAATGCGTTTGTATATATAAATAAAAATATTAATATAAGTAATAACTTAATTCCGGAACAGAAGTTCATTTTCCCAATAGTTAATACTAAAGATGCAGTTATAAATTTCAAGGGATTCATAGATCTTGTGGATGAAACTACTGATATAATTTACGACTGGAAGACAAACTCATCTATTCAGAACTTCAACCTACATGCTAGAATTTATTGCTATGCATATTGGAAAATGTATAATAGAATTCCAAAGGCTATATATTATTATTGTAATGTAGATAAGCCAAAAATATATTATTTCACAAAAGATGAAGTTCTAGAAACTGAAACTGAATTGAATGATCTATGCAAAGAAATCATAGGTAAAGGACATGACATTTCTAAGTACGATCTAGGTAACTATAATCATATATTCAATGTACATTTACAGAAGTGCAAAAGAGAGGCATTGAATAGACAGGACTCTGATGTGATACAATACAATATTGAAAAGAATAATATAATATTCAGAAATTTAAACAACAATTTAAAGAATATAATTGATAAAAAATTTAGTTATTATATAAACGGTCATGAGTTTAGTGACTTATTTAAAAAGAGAATATGGGATGGCAAAACTCATTTATTTAGTATAAAAAGTAACAAATTACCTATTGGTTTATTTACGATTTTCAAAAAATTACTTAATCAATATAATAAATATTCAGAAAGGGACTATAAATTAGAACTAAAGTATGATTTAAGAAATAAAGATATAATGTCTAATCAATTCGAGACTAAGTTTAAGGACAATAAAGATATAGAATTAAGATATTACCAAAATGATGCAATAAAAAGTGCGATAGAAAACAAGATAGGAATTATATATGGCGGAACTGGTTGTGGTAAGTCTATCATTTCAGCAGAGATTATTAAGAATATAAATAAAAGAAGTTTATATATTATAAATAGAATAGAACTTGTTGATCAAACTGCAGAGGTCTTTGAGGAATATTTAGGAATAGAAATTGGGAAAATGTCTGAGGGGAATCTGGATATAAATAAACAGGTCACAATCGCATCAATTCAAACGGTTAATAGCCTCTTAAAACAGAGCTCTGAGAATTCGAAATTACTAAAAAAGTATTTATACAATACAAACATCTGTATTTTTGATGAATGCCAGAACGTGAAAGACGATGGGTGCTATAAATTGTTATCGAATAACTTAACTAATTGTGAGTATTTAATAGGCATGACAGGAAGTCCATTTAGGAACGATGAGCACACACTTAAAATGAAGGCATTAGTCGGTGATGTTATTTATAGTAAAACTACAAAAGATCTAGTATCCGAGAATTACTTAGTTCCGACTAAGGTTTATTTTTTAGAGTACGATACAATTTTTGATAGAAATTATCAAAGCTACTCTGACGCATACACAGATCTCATTGTAGGAAACATTGAGAGAAATAATTTAATTAAAGACATTGTAAGTAAGTTCGAGAATAAAAAGATCTTAATTATCACAAAATTAATAAAGCATGGAAAGTTACTCGAAGAACTTATCCCAGATAGCTTTTTAATCACAAGCCAAACAAAAAAGGATATACGAAAGCAAAAGTTTAAGGACTTCAAGGACAATAAATTTAATATTCTTATCGGATCGGCTCAGATATTCTCGACCGGAATTGATATTCCCGATCTTGATATAATTCTAAACAGTAGTGGTCATCGTTCAGATGTTTTATCAACTCAAATTATAGGACGAGTTATGCGTAAGTCTAAAAATAAAGAATTTGGATACTACATAGACTTTATAGACGACACGAGTGTATATTTCAGGCAAGCAACTAAGCAACGAATTCAGATTCTAACAGAATTCGGGCACGAAATTTTAAAAATTAATGATATAAAGGACATACAATAAATACGTTTATAAATATTTTGGTATATAAATATATAAAATGTGAATACATATGAATTTAAATTTGAATAACATTGCATGGTCAGAAAAATACAGACCGAAGAATGTCGATGCTGTGGTTTCGGATAGTAAGCAGAAGATAAAGAAATACCTAGAGAACCCTGAGAGCATCGAGATAAATAAAATATATTGTATGGATTGTATTGATGGCATGAAGCAGCTAGAAGCTAATAGTGTAGACTCAATAGTAACTGATCCACCCTATGAATTAGGTTTCATGGGTAAGTCTTGGGATGGAACAGGAATTGCATTTAAACCAGAAGTTTGGAAACAAGCTCTACGAGTATTAAAACCAGGAGGACATCTTTTAGGTTTTGGTGGAACTAGGACTTATCACCGTATGGCCTGTGCAATTGAGGATGCTGGGTTTGAGATAAGAGACCAGATACAATGGATTTATTCTACTGGATTCCCTAAGTCACTGAATATTGGAAAAGCTATTGATAAAGTTAGTAAAAGATTAAATTTATTCACACCATTTGCTAGGTACTTAAAAGAGCAAAGACTAAAAAAAGGTTTTGTGATAACTGATGTTTCAAAGCATTTTATGAGCAAAACTGGGGGTGTGACTGGTTGTGTTAGTAATTGGGAATTAGGATATAGTACTCCAACTAAGACACAATTTATAATTCTAAAGCAATTATTAGACCTAGAAGATACTTTTGATGACTTGATAAATAGGGTTGAAGCAGAAAGAAAAGTAATTGGAGAACAACATAGATCTGCTGGGAATGATGTAAATATACCATTTTCTGCTTGTCATACAAATAAAAATAATGGTTGGTTTAATATTACAGCCCCATCCACAGACCAGGCTAAGAAGTATGATGGTTGGGGTACAAATTTAAAACCTGCCAATGAACCAATTTGTGTAGCGAGGAAGCCTTTAGAGGAAAAGACTGTTGCTGCTAATGTTCTAAAATATGGTACTGGTGGTATTAACATCGATGACTGCAGGATTGGAACTGATGAAAATATAGAATTAGGCAGAAATAATAGAAAGGAATGTATTTCTAATTCATTTGGTCGAAAATTACTGGGTATAGATAGGAGTGGATTAAATCAAGGTCGTTTTCCTTCTAATGTGATTCTTGATGGTTCAGAAGAAGTTACTAATTTATTTCCTAATAGTAAATCAACTGGTAGTGATGGATCTAAATTTAATAATTCTTGTTTTAAAGGATTAGAAAAAGATGTTATTAAAAAAGATGGACTTGGTTTTGGTGATGATGGTTCAGCTTCTCGTTTCTTTTACTGTGCAAAGGCAAGTAAGTCTGAGAGGAATAAAGGGCTTGAGGGATTTGATGATGTAAAAGGTGGTTCAATGGAAGGTGGAAATGATAAAAGAAATGGGTTAAATAAACCACAATTGAAATTAACAAAAAATATTCATCCTACTATAAAACCAGTTAAGTTAATAGAATATTTAATCAGGCTTGTGACTCCAAAGGGTGGGGTTGTTTTAGACCCTTTCATGGGTAGTGGCACGACTGGAATGGCTGCTAAGGCTCAGGGGTTCAATTACATTGGGTTTGACATGACTAAAGAATACTGTGAAATAGCAGAAGCCAGAATTAAGAGTGTAGATCACCAAATGAAATTATTTTAATAAAATAGGGTATAAATTATGAATTACATTAATGATTATTTAGGCTTAAATGAATTAAAGGTGTTTGCATTTGACACAGAGACGTACGGTCTAGAATTTGATACAATAAACCTAAAAGACATAAGCTTTAGTGATGGTACTAATTCATATTACTTCGATAAGGATCATTTAGATATCGAAAAATTAAAGAATGTACTAATTAACGCGGATTTAATAATCGGGCATAATCTAATATTCGACTTGACTGTGATGTCTAAGTTCTTTGGTCGAAGCTTTTTATTCGAGATAAATAATGTACCACTATTTGATACCATGCTAGCACAATATATACTAAACGAAAATGCTAAGAAGGGATTAAAGCATCTAAGTGAGACTATTTTGGGATATAAAATGCAGACTTACGAGGAATCTGTTAATAGCCTGAATAAAGAAACTTGGATTAAGTATAGTCTAGAGGATTCAATTCAGACATTTAAACTGTATAAATATTTTAAAAATAAAGTTAATAATAATAAAGTATTCAAGAGAGAATGTAAGGCTATACTCCCAATCGTGGACATGCAACTCGAGGGCTTTCTCGTGGACAAGACTAAATTTAAGGACATAAAAGAAAAAATGGAGAATAGACTCAAGGAAATTGAGGATGAGTTTATATCGGTTTTTAAGAAATATGGATTAAAACAAAATAGCCTGTTCGGTAGCATTATCCCGATAAACCTAAATTCACCAAAGCAGTTAAAGAAGTTTATTAATAACAAATTAAAAATAAAAATTGAGGATACAAGTGTTAAGACACTAAAGAATTATAAAACGAAGCATAAGTTTTTTGAATTGTTATTGGATTATAGGCATATTTATAAGTTATACAATAGCTATATTAAGCCTTTTGAAGAAAAACACATACAATCAGATGGTAAAATACACGCGAGTTTTAATCCAACTGGAACAGTAACCGGCAGATATTCAAGTTCTTCTCCAAATCTTCAACAAATCCCATCCTTTGACGAGTTTGGTATGAGGGAACTATTTATAGCAGATAAGGGTTATAAAATAGCTTGTTTGGACTATGCCGGACAAGAGATTAGGCTCGCAGCCATTATTTCTAATGATAGGAATATGAAAGATGCACTTTTGAATAATAAAGATATACATCTAATGACTGCTAATAGTGTTTATAACTTAGGCATACCCTCTGAATGTCTAAAGACTAATCATAAAGATTACAAAATGTATAAAGATAAGTTCAATGCATACAGAAAAAAGGCGAAGATGGTGAACTTCGGTGTTCTCTATGGCGCAGGTGCGATGGGTGTTTCTAACCTCACAGGTGAGTCCGAGGATAAGGCACAGGAAATGATTGATAATTTTTTTGAATTTTATACAGGAATAAAATTAAAAATTAATAAAAATTCTAATTATTTATATAAATATAATGAGGTTATAAATTTATTTGGTAGACAAAGGAGATTTGAATTGATTGACAGTAAAGCAAAAAGACAATCATTCAATTTCTTAATTCAAGGTACAGCTGGGGATATGTTAAAGATAGACTTATATAGAGTTTGGAATGAAGTTGTATTAAAATATAAAGATAATATTAAATTAAAAGCTACAGTACATGATGAAATAATATTTATGATTAAAGAAAATATGATAGACGAAATATTACCACAATTAGTTAATATCATGCAAGACTTTAAATTTGAAATCCCAATAATAGTAGATTATAATATAGGAAATAATTATGGTTCAGCTCATTAAAATATACAATAAATATATATATAAATATACAAATAAATACCTTTATAAATATATTGGTATATATATTATATATATAATAGCCTGAATAGGCAAAGGAGAAAATGTGAAAAAATATGGAAAAAAGTGTAAATACACAAAGTGTAAATACAAAAAATATAAATATACAGAATGTAAATATAAAAGAAAAATTAAAAATGTATTTTGATTTGTCTAATGACATAGAAACTTTAGACGAGCAAAGGAAAATTATTAAAGAAGACTTAGAAATTGTACTAACACAAAGTGGGGTTGATTCATTATCTACTTCTTTAGGATCAATTAGTTATGTTCATAGAAATTATACATCAATTGATAAAATATTTATTGAATCAATTCTTACAATTGAACAAAAAGAAAAAGCATACACACAAAAAGAGTCTAAATTTATAAAAATTACTAAATCTAAAAAAGAGAGTGACCAGAAATGAAGCTCGAGATTTCTATTTGCTTGAAAAAAGACGAGTGTGACTTCTTCTATTTCGAGGATCAATTCGATACTGAGGTTGCTACAATTAAGGGATACAAGGACACCGATGACGCGGGGTTATATTTCTATACATTATTTGAGGTTGTAGACTCAATCTTTAACGAGAAAAGCACACTAAAATTAATAAATGATAAGTGCAGTTTCGAGATGGAACTCTCAGAGGCTGATGAAAAGATATACAAAGAATGCTTTGGAGATGATCTAGAATGAATAAAGAATTAAAAAAACAATTTCAGGCAATATTTAATATTATAAACTCAAAGATTAAAATACAATCACAAATTGAGTTATGCAAGGATTCCTGGAAGGACTTTGAGAACACGAATTATTTTATAAACACAAGGGACATAAATTTAGTTGATTTATACAATGAAGAATTCAAGAAAGTGAAATAGATATGAAAAAGCAAATTAAAAATATATGTAATAATTTAATTAGTATACATGAAAATCATTTTAGAAAAAATGATAACTTAGAATTTATAGGATATAAATATGTCGATGGATTAACAAAAAAGAAGTTCCTAAAAAATTTCACAATAAAGACATTTATTGAAAGATTCTATACACTATATTGGTTTAAATTAAATTATCACTATTTAATATTAAACAGAAATGATTTTCATATTACTCGAATTAAAGCATTGAAAAGTGTATTTAAGGAATGTACAACAAATATTGATTATAAAAAGATATCTACAGAAGTTATTTATTATGAAGACAATGACTTTCAAGTATCAGTATTTCATTCAATGATAATTGATAATAAAACATATAGAATAGAATTATTATATCAACATAATGAATTGCTTTTTAGGGTTTGTTGTATGGATATAATTTAATATATAAAAATAAAAGTATTAGAAAGTGAAATAGGTATGATTGATATAAATAGTATGATACAACAGGTATTACAAAGCGAGATTCTAAGTGGTGCATTATTTATTAGCGTTTTCATGGGATTAATATATTCATTAAAAGGATTACCCCTTAAATTCTGGAATTGGATAAAGAAATATATATATTATGAAGTTTATATATATGAAACTGATAATTTGTTTGTATATTTTGAGAAATTCTTAAATAAGAATTACAATAAAAAATATAGAAAAGTTGAGGCAGTTACAGAATTTAATAAATTAGACACAGATATAGGTTATGATAAAGCACCCGAATCAGACTCGAATATAAATAAAAAACAAAAAAAGAAAAATGTGTTTATGAAGCAATATCAAATGATATTCACAATTAAGTATAATAAAAAATATTATATTATAAATAAAGGTCGTGAGAAATTCGAGAATACAAACAATTTAAAAAATGCGTACATGAATCATTATAACATAAAAACTTTATTTTATAATAAAAGGTATATAAATAAGTTATTGAATGAGTTAGTCGAAAAGAATATTAAAAAAAAAGTGACAAACACAATTTATGCAAACAATTCTGATTATTGGATTAGAGCTTGTGAGAAGAATCTTAGGAGTCTAAAAACAGTTGTGTTAAACAATAAAATAAAGAATGAAGTTATTAATGCATTAAAGAAATTTAACTCGAATAAGTCATGGTACAAAAAGCGTGGGATTCCTTATAAACTAGGAATACTATTGCATGGTCCACCAGGGAATGGAAAGACGTCATTGATTCAAGCAATAGCGAATGAATTTAAAAAAGACATTTATTATCTAAATCTAGGAAACACAAAGGACGATTATTTAGCTAGATTGTTTAGGTGCATTAATGAAAATAGTATAATTATAATTGAGGACATTGATGCATTATTCAAGTCAAAAAGAGAAATGAATAATAAGGATTTAACATTCAGTGGGTTTATTAATGTCCTAGATGGTCTGATGTCCTCAGAGAATGTAGTATCGATCTTCACAACAAATAAAAAATTGAGCTTAGACGAGGCTCTAATGCGACCAGGCAGGATCGATTTTAAGATTGAGATCCCGAATCCGACAATTAATGAAATTAAAGAATATTATAAATTATTTTTTAATACAAATATTAAAATTAAAAAATTAATTAAGAATATTAGCATGGCAGAAGTACAGGATATATTCCTAAAAAATTTAGAAAATAAAGATAGAATAAATAAGTTATTAGAAGGAAAATGATAGATATGACAAAGCAACATTTAGAGAGTTACTTAAGCAGGAGTCTGAAGCAGTACAATGATTTATGGTACTTGAAGCTTCAGGTAATGCCTTTGGCACACACACAGACACCCGCGGATTACATTGTGCTCTCAAAGGATAATAAATATTTAGTTGAATGTAAGGAATGCAAGAACGATATTTTCAGTTTCGATCGACTCACTCAGGAGCATGAGTTAAGTGTGTTCCAGAGTAAGTTCAAGAGCAATCGGAGTTATTTACTATTAATGTTCTGGAAAGAAAGATTGAATAAGTCATCTATATACCTAATTCCAATCAATGCATATTTAAGACATAAGTCCCGGACGAAAAAGAGATCTATAAATCTTAAAGAATGCCAAGATCAATTTATGATTTATAAAGTAATGCTAACCGAGAACAATTTATTAAATTTAAATGACCTGAGATGAATTATGTATGTTTAAGTATGTGTATTTATGTGAGATTTATATTGGCCTTGAGGTGTACAAGCACAAGATTTTCAATTCAAAAGTTAATGCAACACGATGGGTACAGAATAACGCGAGCATAATGGAAGATTACCAGATTAAAGAAATGCAGGTGTATTGATAATTCATGGTAGTAAGGGGAGATCACATAGACTCGGGATTAAAGATTCATAACTCGGGAAAGACACAGGGATCGAGTTGTAGTATAATTCATAAAATGCGAGCGAACAGACTTATGAAGTTTATATTTCAAAAGGATTTAACAGATGAAGAATTACAGGATTACATTTTATATGATAAAATTAAAAAGGAGAAATAATTTATGTTACTAGAAAAAATACAAAATCAAGAAAAAGAGATTGAAAGCAATAATACAAGATTGCTAAATGTAAAGCGTGAATTTCAGGACAAAATTGAGACACTAAAAAAGAAGTTCAGTAATAAAGACACTAAAGAATTTTGTGATATATTTTTCAGAGCACCCTCAGCAGAGAAGTATAGCTTCGAAGAATCTCAGATTAATATTATTAAGTATAAAATAATTAAACAAGATATTAAAACAAATAAAGGCGATTCTAAGATTGATAAAAATGTAGTGTTATTTTCAATTAATGTAACTATAAATCAATTCAAGGAAAGATTTGATGAAATCAATAATATTTTAGTAAACTTAAAAGATATAATGGAGGAATGAATATGGTAAAAAAGAAAATAGTAAAAAGAAAGAAAAAGAATGATATGGTTGTATTAAATCAAAAGAATATAATCAAGAGTTTAGAGCATGAAATTGATACAGACATACAAACTGTTTTAAAAAATAAAGTAAAAAATAAGTTAAAACAAATCAGAAAGACAAAGAAGATATTATCAATGCAAGAAATCGATTTACAAGACATTTTAACAGGAAAAAAGAACTTCTCGGAGTCTGACTTACTTTTTGAAGATTCTGAAGAATGGTGATTTTAATGAGAACATCAATGGGATTTAATACAAAAAATATAGAAGATAAGTTTTATATATTTAATAAAACTGCATATGTTTCGATGTATGATACTATGTATATACTAAAAGATATTAAAGTACAAAATATAGATGTTACAATTGATAATGGAATACAACCATATTATACATTAAACGATAGGGTTGAGCATAGAAAAGAATTCAATTTAACAAATATGAATTTTAGTATTACTGGTGAAAAGCTAGAAGTTTCACAGGGTGAAGATTACATTGATGTTTTAGTTAAGAACATTAGCACTGATAAATTGCTTAATATGCTATATAAAAAAATGAAGACTAGAAAATAATAAAGTGAATAATTATGAAGATTGAGGTTTCAATGATTGTTAAGAATGAAGAAGCAGTGCTAGAGCGTTGTCTCGAGTCAGTCAAGGATGCGGATTTGATTACGATAATCGACACAGGATCGACTGATAAAACAATTAAGATCGGTAAGAAGTACACAAGCAAGATTTATTATGGTGATAGATACAAATGGCGAGGAGATTTTGCATTCCATAGAAATCAGGCATTGAATAAATGCAAGAAAGGAAATTGGATATTAATAATTGACGCAGACGAGGTCCTAGAAAAAGGTGGTATTCAGAAAATTAGAGAATTTATAAAGGGCATAAATCCAGATATAAAAAAAGGTATAATATTCAATACAATTTCGTCTACAATTCAGAACACACAGAATAGACAAGTCCGGATGTTTTACAATGATGGGAGCATTAAATGGCATGGGGTTGCACATAACTATTTAGACGCAAAAGAATCTGAGAAGATTGATAGTGACTTAACAATTCATTATGGTCATTCACCGACTCATGCAAAAGACCCAGATCGGACATTTAAAATTTTAAAAAAGTATGTAAAGAATAATATAAATTGTACAAGAGAGAAGTATTATTTAGCCAAGGAATATTATTATAGAAGAGACACAGACAAAGCTCTTATGTATTTTGATGAATATACCAATGAATCTAATCATATAGCAGAGGTAGCTGATGCATACATGATATCTGCGTACTGCTTTTATAACACAGGCAAGTTCCAGGACGCCAAAGCATGCTGCATCAAAGCAATTCTATGCAATGCAGACTTCAAGGAACCATTTATTTTAATGTCCAAGATCTCAGGTTCACAGAGGAACAACAAAAAGTGGCTCGAGTTTAGTGAACTTTGTAATAACAAAGATGTTTTGTTTGTTCGAACTAAGAATTCTAAACCAATTAAAAAAGAAGAAAAGACAGAGGAATACTACAATCAATTATTCAGCAATGATTATGACATGTCGAGGTATGAAAGAATATTTAGTAAAATTAAAAATATAACAGGTGAAACAAAAATTCTAGACATTGGTTGTGGGACTGGTAAATTAAGTACATATTACAAGTCAGTAAATGACTATCATGGATTTGATTTTAGTAAAGTAGCAATCGATAAAGCAAATAAAAAGTATAAAAATAAAATGTTTTGGATTAGTGATGTATACAATAAAATTAATTATAGTCTTCAGTATAATTATTATATTTGCACAGAGGTCTTTGAGCATGTGAATGACTTAAAACTCTTAGAGAATGTAGATTCAGGACAAAAGATTATTTTCTCAGTCCCATCATTTAATGATCCCGCACATTTAAGAACATATACTGAGGAATTAGTTAAAAGTAGATACAAAGGTATTTTAGACATAAAGAGTATTATGAGATTCAATTGGGATTTAAAAAATAAAAAATGGGATAGTGCAATATCAAATACAGACTTGTACATTTTATTAGTTAATGCGATTAAGAAATAGGTGATTTAGAATGATGAAGATTATATATTTTTATGCAGAGGGATATTCTGAGTGCAAGGTATTAAGTGCAATCTTGAATGAGATTGAAAAGGAACAGAGTTTAATCATCGCTAGAATTAATTGCGATGTGAATAAAGAATTAATAGATGTGTATAGCATTACAATAGTCCCGACATTAATATTCTTAGATAATGATAATAACATAGTAAAGCGAGTAGCAGGATTTATTTCTAAAGAAGTTATAATAGAGATATTAAAGTATCATAACCCAAAAATTAATTAAATATAAAACAAGGAGAAATAGAATATGAATAAAACATGTTGTAATTACGACCAGAATTGCGCGAAGATAATTGTGCAGTGTGGGTTTGTGTATATAGCGGATGACTATGGTAGCATGGTCAAGATTGAAGAAAAAGATTTTAATAATTTAATGCAAAGATATAAAGATTATAAGAAGGAGGAATAGATATGGATAAAAGAAGCGATACATTATTTAAGTATACAAATAGTGGATTTCAAATGGTAAGTGACGATGGTAAGGGTTTTACATTTAGAAAGAAGTTCAATAACTGGGCATTCATTTTGTTACTAATTTTCACATTTTTTGGTGGAATTATTTATTTAATTTATCATTTCACAAAAAAAACAATGTATATTAAGTATAAAAAATAAACACCTAATACTCACCATTTTTGTAGGGGTATATTGCCTATTACCCCTACACCTAACACCATATATTCAATACTTAATTAATCCTTTATTTGTGAAATATCTTATTATGAAATTAGCAATAGATGCAAATCCTAATGTGATTCCTGCTTCTAATTGACCAACAATAAAGCTTAATACTGCTAATACAAATAGACCTGCATTAATCCATAATGTCTTTGACTTCCACCATTCCTTAACTAAAATTATTTCTTTAACCATGTTAAATCATCTCCTTTATATTTTTTCAATATATTTTACATAGAATTATAAAAATTAGAATTAATACAAAAAATAAATATAAATATATCAAATCCAATTCTATCTTCTTAATCTGTCTATATCTTGTATAATACATTTTAGAACTGCTCCTGTTTAGATTTTCCTGAGAAAAACCAATTGCTTAGTCCATTTAGCATACTGCCTTGTGTTATTTTATACTTACTACCCTGTAACAGAATAGGCTTTCTCTTTGAAGTAGTTTCTATCACATACCATTTACCATCTTCAAATTTAGCAAGTCCAAAGCTATGACCAACTTCTTTATTATTCTGTGTTAGATAACCTGTTGCATTGAACACTCTTTCAGGATTAACACCACAGATGTTACAAGCAGTAATCCAAAGAATTGTAGAGTCCTCACAGTCACCAAGTCTACCATAGTATGTCTCAGTCGGCATTCTCCAGTTCTCACCAGCCTTACCAAGTCTAGACACGTCAGTTTCATACTTACAAATATCACAAGACAAATCCCTTAGTTTAATAATTAA